>JGI24158J21664_10001371_pt1 | contig 27249 bp, 14 predicted proteins | sample Ectturendosymbi3_FD_21664 | JGI IMG/M metagenome (IMG submission 21664) | reverse complement strand
ACATTTTTAGGGATTAGCTGTCGGGTTTAGGTTTTAGGTTCAGCTTTAAGATTTAGGTTTTGTCTTTAGGTTTAAGTTTGGGTTTTGGATTTGGTTTTAGGTTTAAAATTTATGTCAGGGTTTCTTAACCTGGGGGGCTAGCACCACCAGGGGATGCTGAAATCAATGTCAGGGGGTGCTNGGGAAGGTCACATATGTGGCAGTCAAAGGTAAGGAATACATTANGACAAAGGTGTTAGCGAATGGTAGGGGGTGCTNGACTGCTTAGGCATGACCAAAAGGGGTGCTGAGGTAGAAAAAGGTTAAGAAACGCTGGTTTATGTCATATTACAAGAACTTTATGCTGATCCAATTTAGGTAGTGTAGGCCTATATGTTGCCATGAACAGCAAGGGGCTACTGTGCCATTGTTACAGTCCAACCAATCGGATCCTCCTAATGGCAAAATAGCTCCAGCAGTGCTTTTGTCTCTGATGGCAAAATAGACCCTCCCTTGTTAATTGCTTATGGCAACTTTAGCAAAATAGTGACTTCTGAAATTCTATACATATAATCAGGGGTAGATAGGAAAAGAGAATGAGGCGGTCGTCTCGAGCCCCCGTTTTCAGAGTTTTGCACTTAGTTTTTGCTGTGCGAAACAGTTTTTCTTTATTTGTGAAGCATCAAGGAAGTCATATGTTTGTCAAAATAAAAGCAAAAAATATGTGCAAATGCGCCAAAAAGGACCCCTCAACAAATTTAATGTGTAGACAAAGAGCAATTTAATATCACATGACTCCCAACAATTTACAATGTCAAATATATTTTTTCACACATAACGAATTCCCAAGCAAAATGAAAAATTTGACTTGTTTTCAGTGAATAAAGTTTCTGTATATCATGTGTAAAATATAGGGGACTCCTTTCTGAGAGTTCGCCTCGGACATCTAAATTCTAATATCCACCTTGCTTTTCCTAATATCCATCATATAATAAAGAACAAACTTCACACAAAGGACCGCGGGGCCCCCAAAAGCGCGGGCCCGTAGCAATTGCTACATTTGCTACTAGGTATTGCTAATCCGGCACTGACTACATCCCTGCTTATATATTAACTGTAACACGTTCTTCAAACTGTAACTTTAAAATGTCTATCAATGGTGTGGTTAGGTCTATACAGCAAACTGACAGAATCAGGTCTTGGTGTTATAATTGATAATAAACTTTCATGGAAACCGCAAATCAGTAGCCTCTGGGAAGTTTTCTCAAGCCTGTGGCGTAGTGTGCAAAATTAGACATTTTGCTGATATGAAAACAGGCCCGTAGCCAGGCTTTGAGATTTGGAGGGCAAAATACATTTTTAGGGGTAAGATTTTGTTCATGTTTTATGTTTGAAACAAAAACTTCTGGGCGCAACAAAATTTGGGAGGCACAAAAGAAATTTGGGGGCACTACCCCTGAATGCCCCCTCGTGGCTACGGCCCTGTATGAAAATATTTCGTGTAATCTACTTTCGTCCCTTGCATTCACACTTACAATACCGCATAAATGATTGGAGTCGAGCATATAAGATTGCTATCCAACCAATGCAAGTGCTTCAAAACCGAAATTTGAAATACATGACTTTAAGCAATAGACCATCAAGTCAGGGCCGTCGCCAGAGTGGGAACCAATAGTGCCAGGCCCCCCATTTAAAATCTATGCCCCCATTTCATGTTTTGGCCCCCCGATTGCTACATACATCCAATATTATATTTAAAAATGTGGCCCCCTTTTGTTTTTTGGCACCACTGCTGCGAAATCCTGGTGACGGGCCTGCATCAAGTGCAAACAATATTTTTGCATTACTTAAAATCCTCAAAGTTTCTGATTTGTACCAACTTAATTTGGAAAATTTATGTATAAGCAGGTTTTTTTAAGGAAAATATTAGGTACCCGGTATGGACCTGTAAGGAACCGATTTTCTCTGATTCTAGGGACCCGATTTTCAATTCTAGCGACCCAAATCGGGTCCCTAAAACACCTTTAAAAACCCTGGTAGGCTATAAGAATAATGGCAATATCCTGCCTTCTTGTTTTGATAACTATTTTCAAAACTGGACTGCATACATGGTGAAGGTACAAGATAACAAATTTCAGAAAATTTTCATCATAACGTGTTAGAACTGATTATGGTAAAAAAATGTTGCAATATGTAGGAACTGCTGCATGGGTTTGTGTTTCTAATAATGTGTTTCTAATAAAAAACGTTACCATTACGCATGTTTTCCTATCGAGTAAAATTGCGGCTGCTTGCTGGTATTCGACCCTTACGTGAGATATATATGTGCTTTGTAAGATGTTTTTGAGAGTTGACCTTAAACTGAGCACATTCTTGGTTTCTTTGCTTTCTTTTTATTTCGTTTTGAAATCATGTTTTGTGCTTCACCTGTACTAGTGAAATTTGACAGTCATTAAATATGAGGTGGGCTTGAATAAATGACTGCTTTGGCCGTCTTTCGTCCAACCAGTGCTGTTTGTTTAAGCTTTGTCAATTGAAATGTGTTTTAATGCTGTGTACTTGCAGCGCAAACCTGACTTGACTTGATTTCATAATCTAAATGAGATGTCAGTAGTCATCTCAGCGGCCATATAAGTCCTCTCACTATGCTTCAGTTTTCAGGCACTCCCTGGGTAAAAGGCAAAGGCTCCTCTGCTATCTCAAAATTATCTTTAAACCTTTGCATAAAAAGTTGGGAGCTGACTTGTAGTTGTCACATGTAGGTATGTTCAGGGGTGTAGTGCTGAGCGCATCCAAGAAATTATCCATTTTCAAGCAAAACAAGGGTGGGGTCGATAATTAATTAATTAATTGTTGTTTTTAGGCCATAAATTGCCAAACACTAACGCTAGATTACTAATCAAGGGCTCTAAAGGTGAGGATTCTTGCCTAATTTGCTTTCAAAGAGAAAAACAACTCAGTCGAAAACAACCTATTGTAGGCACTTTGGATATATGATACCAGGCATCAGAGTCAGTTGTGGACCACGTTGATGAGTCATTTTTTGTACAAACAGGCCACGAAATGAATTGACCATTATTTAAGTAGCTTTTCTGCTCTACCAACTTGAAAATTCGTTTGTATTGTTAGCCAGTGGATTTTATATTGCACAGTGGACGCCTATATGTTTTCCTTCTATTTTTAGGTCAATATTGCAATCATTCAAAGCGCAGCATTAACCATAGCGCGTTTGCACCAGTCTTGCTGCACGGTTGATATGGAAAGGAGTTTTTTTTGTTCTACCTAAACAAGACTAGGCGTTATTGAGAAGAACACCATGTCTTCGTGTAGAAACTATTCGAAGAATGTCTTGCCACAACGGTACTTTGTCGCTTTCGAATATGAGCGGTATGCTTCTCGATTTATTCATACCACGCGCAACAAGACCAGGTGTTGCATCTGTTGACCTTTCATATGAGAACTCAAAATGGTTATCAACATAAAGATGACTTCTGCGCATTTGTTATTCGTTGAAACACTGCACAAGGCTGCAATTTCGACAAAAGAGGGCTTCAGATCATTGCACCTGCGCAGCTCCTATACCTTGTACTTTCATCGCACGTCACGCACCAGCGAATCATCAAGCCAAGTTTGACATACTTGTTTTTGACTGTAGGATGTAATCAACATCAAGGCATTAAAATGGTTTGGTGAAAAAAATTCCAAGTAAACATTATTTGCCTTACGAATTTTTAAACAGAAAAAATGTGTGTTTCATGCGACTGATTGAATTTTACTTGGTGTATTTATTTTACTTGGTGTAAAAATGTATTTACTTCATTCCAAGGTCATTCCAATTGAAGTAGTTGATTCAAATAAAGAAAAAAATTGCGATAAATTTTCTTTATTAAACCTGCGTTTTACCCGGCGTCAAAAACCGAAACTGCCAAGATATCGACAGTAATGCGGTGGTTTCAGTGAAGAAATGGAAATGATTTTGTTTTGTGAAAAAAAATCATTAAACGTGTTGATCAACATCAGCAAACCACTCTTTAGTGCGTTTTTCCAAACAATATCATAGGATTAAATACCACTGTTGCCAGTAATTGTAAATGTTGTATCTCAGATCCACTTTTGCCAATAATTATAAATGTTATATCTCAGGTTTTTCAACGTGGACTAGCTTGCAACATTGAATATACTATGGCTGCAAAAGATTATGACAGAACAAAAGTTACAACAAATTTAAAGCTGAGAGTCTGGTTTAGCCTAACATATGTAGGTTATGTAGGTAGCATGTTTACTGTTACTATGTGGAAAACAAGAATGTGTTTTTTCTTTTTTTATTAAATGCCGGTAGCGATTTTGCCTGAAAATTCTTTAGATCCTATAGTGCTAACGTTCGAATTTATTTTGATCGGTAGAAGTTACAAATTTTAATATAAAAGTCATCAGACTACTTTTCACGTTTTGGGGTGTCTATGGCCGACATCTTTTCGTTATTTCTAGTTAAAATTCATCAAAGCTTTCTGCTAAATACATCTCAAAAAGAAGTCTAAACTTCTGTTGCGGAAGCAATGTTTTTGTTGTACAACTTTCTGAGTTAAATTAAAACCAAAACAGTTCTAAAACAAAAAATGTTGTGCAAATGTTTCTTCATCTGCCCATAACATTTTGACTAACCCATAATTTTATTTTAAAGGGAACCATGGAGCAAAGAAAACAATAACTTCTAATTCCTGCTTTTTGTTTCATTTCAAGAGATCGACCTAAGAGAAACACATTTATCCCTGACGGTTTGTTAGGTAGAGTGCGCAGTAATCGTAAGATAATTCAGCGTATGGTCAATCTTTTTACTGCCAATCATACAAGTGAACTTGCCAAACAAACTTAATGCTTCTGCCGTGTAAGTCTTAAAGCAAGCGCCTTGATGCATATAGCTCTTGGATGAACGATCGTTGTTCAGTTGAAAGAGCTTTCATCACAACTAAGCTGAATGAATATCTTGCACTGACAACGGGTTGCAAAAACCCTCGTCAATTACCAGAGCAGGAATGAAATTCTACGAACACTACCAACCAGGGGCGCAACCAGCTCTTCATTTTGGGGGGGCAATTTTCATGAACTTTCATTCGATGACGTCATCGTGCTTTTGCGCAAGCGGTCACAGATAAAGTTCTTTTCGCAACATTTCCGAAAATGAGAACTTTTCACTTTTAATCAAGATGCAGACCGAACGATTAGGACAGAGCGAAAAGTAGAAGCTTAATACAAACACCTGGTTATGTACTCAACTAGCGCAGTCATGGCTTTAGTGTGGCAGATGCATAGGCTACTAGTAAAGCTGCCTAATTTTTCGTGTTGTTTTAGCAAATTCATCAAATCCTCTGTCTAGATCAGTGGCATTCAATGTGGGCGAAATCGCCCCCCGGGGGGCGATTTTGTGAGTTACCAGATTTAGGGGCGATTTGCGCAAGTTAAAATATACTAAAATTCTGAATTGATTCCAAAAATAAAAACTGGATGTGCCACTTTGGAACCAAATCGTTTGATGCGCTTCTGACTCCACGGTTCGTAACAAAGGCTATAAAGCACAAGATATAGGACTGGTGATCTAAAAATGAAACTGACATTGCCCTGTGTAGCGCTTAACTGCATTAACTATCCAATAGGGCTGCCAGATGAAAATTGCAATAAAAAGCCAAAACAGTGCTTGAAAAAGGCCAAACCGATCATTCCAAGGACAGAAAAGAGCCAAACTTTGTTGGTGGTATTCGTTTTCCTTTGGTACAAAAATCCACCTAAATTATAAGTATATGACCAGACATTTTCTTTAAAATTTATATTAAGTCTTGCTTGTCCTTGTACTTGTAGAGTCGCAGACCTGTCTGCAAGTGTTGGGCTTGCATAGTGCTTACAACCACTGATGGCATTCGACCGGTTCGCAGAACCTGTTCTTGGAATTTCTTTAATCGCTAGAACAGGTTCTTGGCTTAAGTCAGGGGTTCTCAATTTTCCCCATGAACACCTTTTACTTCTGACTTATTTTGGCAAATCTCTCAGGCTCCCATAGACCTGCTACTACTTTTAATAGTGAAAAGCAAGACGAAAATTTAGGAAAATAACTAAGATCAGTCATTTCCCTTGCTAGTCTGTACCAGTTGGCAACACAAAGATCAACCTTGCACTTATATTGGGACAACCAGCATGGCTTGCCTCCGGAGACTGTGATAATGAGAGAACCTGTTGTTAGTGAGTCCGGTAGTGAGAGAACCTGTTCTTGAAAAATTTGAATCTCACCACTATTTGCAACACAGTTCACGCATTTCCAGTGATAGTGTAAAAAACTTATTTTCAATTTCTCATCCCTCAAATCTTATCAACATGAGAACTCGGGCGTCGCTCTAATATAGCATTTATCACAAACATTTTGCAAAGGGTTTCCGAAAAAATGGAATAGTGAATATTTTTAGTCAAAAGGTCAAACGAATTTTTTACGGCCAACCAACTTCAAATGAGGCCAGAAGATGGCCGGGGCGATTGAACAAAAAATGTTGAAGACCACTGATCTAGATTTTTGAAACTTCAGTTGAATGTAGGCTATTTGCTGTGAGATAATTTATGCAGACGACATTGCGAGTGGTGAAGTTGTCAGATACAAGAGACCGGTATGAATGTTAGGATATACTTAATCACGGATACTTTTGTTTTAATCGTAGATACGAGGCTTCCTCTGCCAACTGAAACACCCTTGAAAGGACTGCAACAGGAATGCAACTGTAACTTTATCACGAATGGTTGGGCCAGGCTCGCCACATGTGGATGGGCTCGCCACCTTTGCCAGGACTACTGTATACCTAAACAACACCTAATAACTTTGAGGCTCTTATGAAATTCGAATTTCCCTTGCAGCGTTGGAGCTTGGCTATGAAACCCAAGCAACTGTTTAGTACTGAACGTAAAATGCAAACATTCTTAAACAGTAACCTACAGTAACCCCAGGCAAACGTAAATTTAACACAGTGTGAACATAGTATGCTGTTTGTCACCAGGCATAGTCTACTGGCTGCAAACTTTGGAACTTTGCTCCACTGGTATGATAACAATGCAGTATTTATTGTTAACGTTTCGAGAGTGCATACAAAATCTATTCCTCAGAAGATAGGCAAGAAACAAAATGAAAGCATACACACACACTCCATTTCTGAAAACCTTCAGAGTGGTACACGAACAAAAGGATAAAAAAACGCCTTAGACATACCAACATTTTAAACGATCTCCCAAGTTTTCACAATTCAAATATATCTGTGGTTAATACCAAACATTTACGAAATTTTCGATTTGCGAAATTTTCGACATTTACGAAATGACTTGTCTCAAGATAAATCTTGTAACGAGATTTTTACCAGTAGGACAAAGAAAAATTCAAATAAGACTTTTCTGAAAAATTATTTGAATACAAAATTTCATCTTTATTCTTTGAAAGGTTCTGCAAATGTCCAAATTGCTATGCAATGTTTTGAAAATTTCGGGAGGGGGAATGTCCCAAATGCCCCCCTCTGGTTGTGCGCCTACTACCAACGCCAGGAAAAGCAAAAGACGAGGAATTCTAAGCAAAAATAAAGAAATTATTGTTCATCAAATAGCTAATCAGCCATGTGACCAGCTTGGGAAACCAGGGGGGCGAAGAGTTTTCTGAGAGGGGCCCAAATTTTTTAAACTATGTCCAATGTTTTCAAACTATGTCCAACACATTTTTCCAGGGGGGGAATTTTCCAGGGAGGCTTCACCCCCTCCGACCTTTTAATTATGGCCCTGTTGCTGGTTCACATCCCAGCGAAAATGCCAGGGTGGATTCAATCCATAGAGAAATGGCTCCGTCGTAGCAACATTGTCTTGTTATGTTTTTTGCAGTCACTGTATATCATGACTAAAGAATTCTGAAACTGATGTTGACAACTGATCGGCTTTTTTGAAGTAGTTGATTGCAATAGAGGTTTTTAAAAAAAGTTGACATAAAAATTAATAATTTCATATACATACAGCATTCAGAACAACTTTTCTTTCAACAGTGTTGCCTGCTGTCAAAGTTTATTTATTGTGAAGGTAGAACTGACGTGCTTGTTCATCTTCCTGTAATTCAGCGAAGACAAAAAACGTTTTGTAGTATGTCAAGCAACCGCTCCCAATTGCTGCTGAGCTTGAGAAAATCAATTCGTTTTTGTCGAAAAGCTAATGTTTAAATCCTCTTGTTAAAAAGACACAAAATGTTGCAACTCTGCAACATTTCGTAAATAATGTCGTTGCTTGCTGCGCTGTTATACAGCATATAGGCTACTCATACAGCGTATCTTCAAAATTTTAGCGTTTGCAGAACTTCAGCAACAATATTTTTTGAATTGCTCAAAATGCTCAAATCGCACTCAGGATACGTTCAGTGGACATTCTTCCTTGGCAAATTTGCGAAATCTGAGACTTGTATGGTATTTCAACAGGTAGTCAGTAAAAGTCACTTGGAACAGAAACGTGGTCCAAGGCAAACAGCTGCCTTGTTGCAGCAGAATTTTGAACACCTGCTTCATACCTAGTCACGTAAGCCCGAGACATGCTTTCACAAAATTCCTTCAAATAAATATTTTCCGTTTCATTGCTCATTTCGTGTGGCTGTAGCCTTAGTGGTGTGTGTTAGTGCGTTGTACGCTTACAAACCGCTGCCAACTGAAAAGACCGACTTGTATCTATACGACCACAGGTCTTGTCTCCTTATTTGAAAGACCTAAGACTTTGCCTGGACCCTAAACCACGGGTAGGAAACCCGTTTACCACCAAGAGCCGTATAAATTGTGAAATATCGCGGGTGGGCTGCAACAGAACCGTCGCCACTCGCCATAAAGTCTTCAATACGTTTGTGTAAGGGGGATTGACATTCTAAAATTTGCCAAAAACTCCCCTCATTTATAGTGCTTCATATTTCAGTTTGGGGGTCTTGGATCTTTGTTTGGGGGGGCTAAGCCCACAAAATTCCCCCGTGGCGACGGGACTGGGCTGCAAAAGAATATCAAATTTTATCATATAATGAAACCTTATCTTATGATAAAAGAATTCTGAATTTTATCTTCACTTTTCAACACGTCAATCCAACAAAATTGGACAGAAAAAATTTTGGCATGGGCCACAGTATATAGTAAAGGAAGCCGCAGGCTCTCCACCCCTGCCCTAGAGCAAGTCGAAGCAAAGCGATAGAACAGTTCTAAGTAGCAGTCCGTTTCCGTTACAGCCTCTCCAGGTGCAGTCATGCTTCCGATTGCTTTCCATGAATATACGGCATTTAGATAAACAGTAAACGCGTGTTGAGTTCGAAAGAGTGAACAAGTAGACAACATGTAGAACAGTATGAGGTAAAATGATGATCTTCCAACAAAACAGCGTTAACCATAAGAGTCCACACAACTAAAACGGTTACTAAATGCCAATAACGGAAATGAGGCCAGCATGTTTAAATGCCGTCGTTAGCTCAATGCTATAAATAACGTTGGAATTAATTCAAAGGAGAACCTGCAGTTGCAAACTTTGAAAATACAACATTCCTACCGTAAGGAATGCGCAAAACTGTAAAAGCGCTTATGCATATAACACAGAAGAGTGCATTCCTCATTCGGAAGAAGCGAGGATTAGTACATGACAAGCAAAATGCTGCACACTGTTTTCAAAGTTTCTTTTGATTGCGATTAACGAGGAAGAAATAAAGTGGACACAATCGATATGTCACAGAAAAAATCCAGTGTTGCTAGATCCATCAGAGACCAAAATGATGTCCTATACTTAGCAATGCGCAGGACATCATTCGCAGATGGAGACAGTATTTCAAAGATCTTCTGAATCCAGTCATGGGCGTCGGAAGGCGGGCCTTGTCCCCTCTGGATTTTGAAATTATCAGCAAAAAGGTTGTTTTCTTAGTTTCAAGTTAGAAAAATCAAATTTCACCACTTTTGCCCCCCTGGAAAAATTTAGGAGAAATGCCCTAGTGGTCCCCCCCTGGAAAAAATCCTTCCGACGCCCATGAATCCAGTCATTCTCACACCACTGTACACGCAGGAGGTACATTTAGGGGAGGAAAGTACCATCACTGCGATCGAAGTCTTAGCTCTCAAAACACTGAAGACTGCGAGAAAGCTGCTGGTTGTGATGAAATCCAACCTGACATGCTCAAGACCTTGAACATGGAAGTTCATGGGATGGATCGTGTCTATCAAGTGGCATAGCGTTTTGGAAGGGCACTGAAATAGCGGCAAACTATGGTGATCATGCCATTAAGCAAGAAAGCAAACAGAAAGGAATGCACTAACTACCGGGGCATCTCTCTCCTNAGCCTCGCTGGAAAAGTGTATGGCAAGTGCCTAGAAAAGANATGCCGCGAAAAAACGCCACCAAGTTGTAGGATTTCCAGTGCGATTTTCGTCCTGGGCGTATCACCACAGACCAAATTATCGCTCTCCAGCAAATTTTCCACAGATCTTGGGAGTATACCAAAGATGTCTACGCTTGTTTTGTCGATCTCCAGAAAGCATACAGTATGACCGGGTGCCTGAAAAAAAGCTTGAGTGAGTTTTGCGGGAGTACGTTGCTGACGGCCGCCTGTGACTGGCCGTCAAGTGATTTTATTCCTGTTCAGAAGTTCGTGTCCGTGTCGGCGGAGTTAAGTCACAGCCGTTCACCGTGGTGTTGGACTCCGATAAGGACGGGTGCTTTCACCATTCTTCTTTGTAGTTTATATAAGTGGTTCTTAACCTTTTCTCTACCACGCTCCCCTTTAGTAATTTTCCTATGTTTCAAGCTCCCCTGATATTAAATGAGTTGTAAAGCCAAATGTATTTATTAGTAAATTATCGATCAAACTTCCCATGTTCTAGAGTGCATAAGGGCTCGCTCCCCCCTGGAAATTTATTGACGCCCCCTGGGGAGGCATGTCCCCCGCGGCTAAGAACCGCTGGTCTATTTGAATTGGATAGACAATAACAACCGTGTCGACGAGGGTATCATTGTTGGAGGCTGCAAGATCAATCGTTTGCTTTTTGCGAATGATTTGGAACTGCTAGCATCTTCTTCTGACAAGGGTCTTCACCATGAACTTGATCGGTTTTCAACTGTGTGCAACCAAGCGTGAATGAAAATCAGCACTACAAAGAATGAATTATTGTGTCTCTGCAGAAACCCAAGGCAGTGCATGCTGCAATTAAGCGGCATAATACTGCAACAGGTCGAGAAGTACAAGTACCTCGGGGTGGTATTCACGAGTGACGGGAAGCAAAACAAGGAGATTGATACACGAAATGGTTAAACAAACGCAGTTCTGCGTGAGCTTTATCGCTCTGTGGTGGCAAAACCGGAGATTTTAAATTCGGCAACGCTTTCAGTTTTTAAATCGGTCTTTGTTCCAGTCCTCACCTATAGTCATGAATATTGAGTAATGACTGACAGAGTGCTATCTCAAATATACAAACGGCAGAGGTGGGATATATGCGATCAGTTCACGGCGTGACACTTTCGTAAAGCCCTGAATGCCGAGCCACTTCTGTTCCGAATAAAGAGATCCCAGCTACGATGGCTACGATGATTCAAAAAATGATCAGAATGCCCCAGGCACTAGCGTACGGAGGGGGGAAGCCACTGTCCCATGGCCGCCCCCTCAGACCCTAAAAATAAAAAAATGTAAAAACAGTATTGTCTAAAACTTGCTTCCAGAATGCACAAAAATTCGTATTTTTAGGTGTAATTTTGCAAAATTTTCCCGGGGACATGCCCCCGGACCCCCCTAGAATGGTCGTGCCTTCGGCACTTCCCCTAAAGTTTATTTATGACGTTACACAATTGTGGCGTCACGCGATTGTGACGAAAAAACTTGCCCACCCTCGGAAATTTTCCGCGTATGCCACTGGCTCCAGGAAAGACCGGCGAGGCAAGTCCATCTGCTTTTGCACGGCGATAGGTAGAAAAGACAAAATCAATATGTAAAAGTCTGTCTGCTCTTATATCATAAGTTTACGTAAGTGTCTCAAAGCAGTTTTCTTGAAAATTTTCAATTTGAAGTTAAGCACTGAAGCAACCGCTACAACTTCTTATTCTTGCTATCGATTGCGAGACTACGGCTTTGCTATCTATTTGAAACGAATCTTTTAATTCTTAACTCTTGCAGATCACTTCATAGTCAGCAGTTAGCAGTTTCGTACAAAATTTAAGAAAAATGGCAAAAGCCGTTTGCCAAGCCTTCAATTGCAAAATGACCTACTTTGGACCTATACCATCAAGTACGGCGATTTAAAACCAAAATATTTGCAAGGGCTCGTTTCTGCCAACAGGGTCTTGAAACTGTCCAAAATTAATGATTAAATTCGATTTAACTATACTTATAGGTTCAAAATTTAATCATGGTTTTGTGTTGATTAACGTCACAAGGGCAAAATGATTTTCTGCCAGTTGCATGATATGCTCTGCCGGTTCATATTACACGCATCTCGTACGGTAAAAAATCGAATAAAAAATATGTTGTTGAATCTCCTTTGTAGCGTAATGTTTAGAAATGGTGTTTGACAACCCGGCAGCCTCTCGTACTGTGCATAAGCTGTTCTATCGGCCAAGCGAATGCCCCCTCACTCATCACGGCGATTTGTCACTTGTACTATGCCCACGCAAAAATTAAAGCAATCGAGATATCAGAGCGCTCGTCTGACGCAACAATCAGCCTTCAATGTTACAATGCAAAATAAACTGGCACGATCTCGTGTTTCATTGTCTGGTTTCAGACAAAGACTGGTCTGCTTTCTGTTCCTCAGTCTCAGAATTTACTGTGCAAGACTAGCTACCAGACCAAGTATTGATACCACTCTTTTTCTAAACCAGAGCATTTGTTTGAGACTTCACCAATAAGTTTATTTTTGCTGCACGGAAATCAATATTTTAAATAATTATGATAACCAAGTATTGTAAAAACTATCAATCAAACCAGAAAAATGCTTTCGATGTTCACTGTTCTATATGTTACACTTCATCTTTTCAAAACCTCGAAACCGATTAGCATAAATTCGTTGCACGTATACAGCTGTAAGTTTCTGGATAAAAGCATAGCCACACAAGTAAAATACAGTACACTCTATTTGCCAACCAATGAAAGGCGTTTCCATGTGCCGGGAAGTAAAAGTTATAACTATAGTGCAAATCTACGCTCCGCGGTGGATATGAAAAGACAATAATGAATAGCATGGAAAAGACACGCAAAATTAATTTGCTTTTTTAATTGGCACAAAAATCCCAACCCAAGAGAACTTTAGTCGCTTTCTCACATCTCAGTTTAACTTTTCTTCGAGAAGAAACTGCCGTTTTGAGGAGTAACTGTTTTTGATAAAAGGAACTAACGCCAAGACTATTCAATTAATTTGAAAAATCGAAAACTGAAAAATCCGTAATTGATATGTTTAATAAAACAAAAACCCACACTTTAATTAGTTTGAAAAACCTAAAACGCTACAGATTGCAGATAAGAACACCTGACCAGCGATGGTGAAACCGTGTGTATTGGCGCAGGGTCGAAAGCCGCGACATGACTTGTTTGTTCACAAAACTTTCAAGCAAGAAAAGCGTCACGACAGATGTCCTGTCAAAATATTGTCGATTATCAGAAAATTTTAGTATCCTTAGGTGGACCTCAGTGCAAGTCTGTCTTTCCAGAGAAACAAACCGCAAGGGCTGTGCGCAGAAACACTTCTAAGTTTGTAATCATTGTAAAAACAAGTTGGTTTGAAGGTCTGATCTCTTCATTTCAAGTCTTGCAGGCGGCAAGCACAAACGGCCGCCTTGCATGCCCGACGCCGCCTGAGCAAACAAGCTGATATGGCCGATAGCAGGTTTGTAAACAAACGCAAATCTACAAGCCCTCAGGTAAACAATGTGCGCGTGGCGTTATTAAAGCTGGCATTCACACATCGCTTCTCCACCTGGCACCGAAACGAAGTGCAAATGGATGAATTCAGTGGCCCCCTATCTTGGCTCTCCGCTGGATGGTCCGGATGACACGTTGCCCTCAGAACAGGAAAGACCGAACCACAGTGCGGGGTGACGAAACTGAAACATAATAAGCTGGGCGAAGCAAGTGATGCGAACCATGACCCAACCAAAACAAAGTGCTTCTTACCTGATGCGTAAATGAAAAAACAAGCCCAGCGTCAAGAGGATACGAACATGAGTTTATAACTAGGACATTCTCAAGTAAAACTCTGCTGTCTATTTATTGCTGCGCAGGCCAATTGAAAAACGTTGATAGATTTTGAACTAAACACTTATATCAATCTGTGCAATTGGGCTATGTGTATTAACACCTATGCGTTAACGATGAAAGTTTGCATGTTCGAAATGCTCGTCTTCTTTTCATCATTTGAAACTTCAATCAAGTTAGAATCCGATTGAGGGATCTAAAATTTTGGCAGGTATTGATGTTTGTCCGCAAGTCATACTACACAAGAGACCTTCGTGGCAATTAAGACCTTTCATAAAATCAAATTAAAAGGCACACCCTGATGGCCGGTAACTTCCGGGAGGATATGAAAAGCTATAACGGTCCAATGAATGCGAGTGAGTCAGAGAGAGCGAGCAGTTCAAGTGATTTCTTGGCATAATACAAAATATTTTGAAAACCGCATAGTGGCAAAGTGAGCTTTGAAGATGCTCTTTTTTCTTTCCTTCCAAAATCGAGAAATCGCGTGCGCCAAACACGCGCCAGATGATAAAGCCTGGCAACAGTGTCGTGCAATCAGTCGAACATGCCACGACCGCGCAAGGATTTTTCCAGAGCGAAGACACCAGTGGTGTTGTTGAAAACAAAATGTTAGGAAATGAGTGAGACTGCTGTGGTTAAACTGCTTTTCTAATTTATTTGGTTTGCACTGCCAAACATCAGTCAGTACAGCTATGCAGCTTTCATCCATGCTCAATGCTGACGATCCGTTCAGAAGGCTTCAAGAGTTACCAATAGCAAAGCTCAGTCTACCCTAATTAATTGCATGCATTGCTCTTCAAGGTTCATCTTAGACACGTTTTGCTACTCCTCAAGCAGCAATGCATATTAACATTAACATATGGATTGCACTGAGTGTTCTCGTTGTAGCATTTCACGAATGCTGTTCAAGCAACCACAGCCTGAAGAGAAAGAAGCAAAAATATTCTGTGAATAAATCTTCATCACAATCGGAATGGGAAGATGCACTTGAATTGGAACATTTATATGTTGATCAGCCGGCTGATCAACCAACGCGCTGCAAAACCATACCGAAAAACTTTGGGTTGTGCCACGGAATGGAATACATCAGGTTAGGCTAAGTTAAATTTATGAACAAGCTGCATACAAAAATGTTGACATAATTTTTGACGTCTGCTGCAAATCCCCTGACCACGCAACGACCGCAGTAATNTTCTGATTACTGCCGTGCCGTTGATGGATTAAGGTTGTATGAGGTCCCTGGCTGAAACTTAAAACGGGGCCCTTTCTATATATTTAAATATACTGTGTATTGTTCACATATTACGTTTTTTTAACCGCCTTAGGGATTGGGGGTCTCCTAAATGGTGGGGGCCCCTGGCTGTAGCACAGTCAGCCCCCACCTTAATCCGCCACTGTGCCGTGGTCTTGGATGATTTGCCTATTTTACTCAATTAATTTTGTTTGGCGTTGGGGCGAACAGCATTGTCGATATTAGTGATTAGCAAATTACTGTATTTGTTATAAACCGGAATATGCAACATTTTGCGCCAGCCTCAAACTGAAATAGGCTTGTTGTACTTTCCAAACTCCGATCAGGTCAAAAACTGGGGTTGACATTTATTGGGTTAATCTACTTTTTAAATCTGCGAAAGGAATCGTAACGTCGTTGAAACGTGTCACGGTTAAGACTCTGACAAATACAGTACTCTGGTTAAATATGTGCATTGGGCTCATAGTGCACAAGTCGCCAACTGGTACTCGACCTCATGCTGCAAAAGCTTGGCTCAGACAGACAGCCAACTCCAAGAGAAACTGTGTTTTAGAAACTTTTGCAGGCATTAGGCTGCAGTACGAAGTAGTTAGTCTTGAACTTACTCGATGTTTCCAATCTTTCCTTTGTGATAATACTTTTAAGTAATCTGGTAGGTGGAATTAGTTTTGGTGTTGAAATTGATTGCATAGGCATCTCTGCTAGGCATGATAGTCCACTTGAAACGACGGAAAAATGTTACGCAAAATTTTCAAAAAACAACAACTGCTTCCTGCAGAGGCATTGTTGGTATTACGTTGGACTACAAACAGACCATACGTGAAGACGGTCTTTTGTTAAAGTGCTTTTTCTACTCTTAATAACAATAAGTTTGTTTTCGCAAGTCAATCCTCAGACAAGATGTTATGAAATGTACAACAGTCGTCTGTTGAACCGACTGTTATTTTTGCAGTGATGAATAAAAACCACTGCATTATGCGCAACAGATCTAAAATATTCGAAACGTTCAATGAATTCTGAAAAATTAATGTAAGGAAATACTGTAAAACAAATTGTTCTGTTTATCCATGCCGTAGACGCAATTTGAACCACGCAGTTGTTTTCCAGTTATTGTACAAACACTTATGTAAACTTTATCAGGTTGAAAGCTAAAATTTAGACTTATGCCTATCACTAACAATGGCATTTTTGAAAAAAAGCGAAATATAACAAATTACGCGGAAAATTCGAAAGACATCGGTTATTTACGTCATGTTACACATGTATAAACTTTCACAGATTGATGAATTTCGATATATGAAGAAAAACATTATCAATAAACATATTCTGTGGAGTGGACACTTATGGTTGTAAACATGTTTGCTAAAACTGGTTGCATTTTCTTAGTTTCACGAATATTATTTCATAGTGGTGAAGTAAGACAATGAATTTGTAGGTTATGTGACTTCTTTTTCTGAAAAATCATATTACCGGCCCGAAACATTGCTACAAACCAATAAATCAGAATTGGATAAATGCCATGAATCGATCAAAGGGCACAGGTTGATGTTAAGTGGAGCTTGTAATTTGTTGTCAACAAATCTGTTTGGAAAACGATGTGGCTTGCCTTCGTTCTCTGAATGCCTGTCATTGGTGGCGTTTCATAAAATATATTTACAAATGCTCTAAAGATGGTCACTAACAACCATAAATGGACACCTTTTCATGAAAGATGAATTCGAAATGTTTTTTAATCACAGTAGTGCGGCCGTGCACTCAGGCGTCTCGTTTCGCTGACCACTGCTTTTTCATCGTATAGGTATATCGGGTGACTGTGGTGCTGATGGGAGAAGCTAACTTCGCTCAAAAAGAGCTGATAAACAGAACCTACTTCGATCAAACCTCTGCTTGTATTTGACCCAAACTCAGACGCTTTTCTTTCATAACAAAATTTTTAGCCTTTGTTAGGATTTTAAGCACACTATTGTTACTTTAAAATTTCGCACGTATGCAAAAAGAGATCGGGAACAAGTAGTTACAATATTGTTCAATAAATAGGTGAACTAACTGATTATTGCTGTGAAATGAATAAGTGAAATGCCTGGAAAGAGACGAAGACGAATAAATTACTCCTAAACGTTGTTTATGATAAATACACTAGGCCAAAGTTTTGTTGTAAAAATTAACTTAGCCCGTCAGAATCGAAACATTCTGCGGAAGCTTTTTGCATGACATAAGGCTTGTGATAAGCTACATTTAGGGAGAAAAAAACTCAACCTGTTAATTGAAGGCTGGCTGACTATGACATTGCAAACAATTTTTTAGCTACAGTAGTTGTTTCCAGTGCAAGAGAGGTTTTAAAGCATTACATCATGACCTATTTTCACATCGATACAGCTGAAAACAACAAAAGTAGAAATTGTCGAGAGTCAGTAAACGTGTCAGTTTTTTTCTCCACGTTTCTGCACTAGGGTTGCCAGGTAGTCATAAGCAAAAAGGCCAGAGCAACCCTCAAAAAAGCCAAATAGCACCGAAAAAAACAGATACAATATAAATACACGACACCTTTAAAACACCAAATGCACTTTTGAAAAGCAATATCTACATATTTTGTACATAAAAACAACAAAGCTCACTCCTTCAATGAACTTCTCGAAACTTTTGGTTTCGTTGAAGAGTAACCTGAAACTGCAAATCTATGAGCATGAAAGGCAAAACAAAAATTGTAAATTCTCGTACAGAGTTTCCAATGAAAATTTATCATTCTGTGTCCAGAAACAGTGTCTAGAAATCTGTCAGTGCCCAGGAAATCTGCCAAAATCATCTTTAAATTTGCCAAATCGACGTAAAAAATCTAATTGGTCAAAAAAGGCCAAAAAGACAAATTTTATTTGGCCTTTTTTCAAAAATAAAAAAAGGTCAAAGGAGTTGAAAAAAGGCCCAAAATTACAAATTTGGCCTCAAAAAAGCCAAACTCGCAACCTGTTCTGCACTAGAAATCTTTCTACTGAATTGCTGTCGCGGATGAACAGTGTGCCGATGCCGTGGTAAGACGCACTCGTTTAAAACCATTCATTCTTTTTCCTTTGTGTACTGATGCTGTATTTTGTCTTTGTATGCTTTATCGCAAAACTTGCTTGCTCTAAAAACTTCGTTTCCCACGGTTGTTATTGACAGGTCCTTACGCACACAAGCAATAACTGAGAAAAACAAATTCTGAGAATGTGTTTGTGTTTACTTGAAACTACCAATCTTATCAGAAGCGATAACTGAGAAGCATCTCAAGAAGCATGTGGGCTATTCAAACCTTACACATTCGACCTTTGTAATAACGCTTGTTCCTATTGTTTGGTTCCATTTCGTTCCCTTAAGATTTGCAGATGTGATGATAGGCTAAAGCGTTTTTGTGCTTTCATCCTGCAAGGCATGAATACTGAATAGTATGATTATTTAGCTTGAAGGATTTTCAAAGCGAAAAGCTTTGGATTGGTTTGATACAGCACACTGTGTTTCTAAAGTAGAGGAAATCTTTTTCCAAATAATTCTTTGCAGCCTGAAAGTTTTTGTCTATGATCTAGAGCGTTCCAAGGAAAGGTACAGTTGAACAACGTGTGATTTGCGAGTTGAAAAGGTAACTCCGCTTTTAAACGTAATTTTCAATGCGCTTGCCTTTAGATGTTATCACAAAATGCCACTTGGTGAGACGTCATACACCGTCACCAACCAGCTCAGTTTTTAATTTAAAAAGACGTTTTAGGTAAAAGAAACTCCATGAGATATCTCAAAGCAAATGTTTCGTTGGAGATTGATTTATACTATAGACCTTATTGTTTGTTAGGGTTGAGAAGTACTGAGCTTGCTCGAAAAAATGATTGCGTCAAAATATTCAACTCTTATTAGAAAGTTTCTTACACAGTTTGTAAGGGCTGTGCTTCAAGACCTACAATAGTTTTAAGCAACAGTGCTCTGAGCACTCACTTGACACTGGAAAATACTGGAGTGCTTTCGCCAGAATAGAAAAATTAAATTGTAACAGCATACGCAAAAATAGCACTCTATCTTGCTTCGCGTTTCACTGGCGCACAGGTCGCGCTCTATCGTTTATTGGTTACTGCAACCTGCGTTCCACGTGTGTGGCGTAGCAGAGCCGGCTTCTTTTGAAACATGGCAACCTGTTTGCAGCAGCCTTTGCAAGAAACACTGATTATGTAGCACAGCATGTAAACAAGCAGCAAAATTCATTTTAAACTCCCCATATCTCCTAATTCTTTTAGGTATGGGTAAACAAGGATACTCAAGTTATGAAACACTCGGTAGTATAACTGAATGTAAGTAAGAATGAGGGCATGCATGGGCGTCCGAAGGGAGGCAACCCCACCCTGGGTTTTGAAATCTGACATATTCCTATCAAATTTTTAGCAAAAAAGGTTGCTTCCTTTGTTTCGAGTGGGCAAAATAATTTGGCTCCCCCTGGAAAAATCCACTATTGCCACCCCTGGAAATAAATCCTTCCGACGCCCATGAATGAGGTATCTTTGGTTGGCAACATAGTTGAGAAAGAACAAGGTTTACAGTCGCCTTCGTGAGTTCGTGTATCAAAGGTAGTAGTCAACATGACCTTTGCTTTTGCTCAGTAAGGCTTGCCATTGGTCTCCCCGCGGGGAAAGCACCAAAGTTAAAATCTTATAGTACAGGTCTTTATGAACGTCGCTTGCCCGAAACGGAAAGGACATACTGTGTAACATAACGAAGGTTACGAATTCACTTTTGATATAATTGTTTCAAATATGCAACGACTTGCTTCCCAGCTTTGTTGATTCGACCAAACAGCTTTCTGTTACATAATATCGGTTTGTAACAAAGGTTTCTACAAGTTTTTTTTCTGCAGACTATTCGCTCGTCAAAAGGCAAATAAAAGCAACTAAATTTACATCTGAGATGTTGTAGTGATAGCTCGAACTGTCTACATTGAAACTGCTGTTCACAGCTTCTTGAAAATGTTAAAAATTATACTTTAGTTTTCTTCTTTCAATATCGTACGCCACTTCCCTGCGCGATATGCGCTGGAATTCCATTTATGACGCTATTTGAACGTAATTAGATTTGCTTGAGGAATTTTCTGGTTAAATTAATTTGCTTATCTTACACTGAAAGTGACGCGTGGTTGTACTGTTGGTCATTCTAGGAGACGATCAGTTCTGGATGCCACCAGCGATCGGCTAACTTTGTGTTTTTCTGTTCCTGCATCACATGCGATCTTTTACAGAAAGAACTTTAGCCAAGACACAGAGCAGATTATTATTAAAATGAACTGCTGTACCTGTAGACAGGGGAGTTCGTTAGTTCAAGCATATTTTGTTTCTGTCGGAAAATATTGTCGCTCGACTTTGTGACGCCTGATCAACGAAATTTATTATCATTGCTCTTGTGCAAACAGAGATTGAACGTTTTTTGTTACAAAGAACTGGCTGTTATTGCGCACAGGGTCGTAAGCTATAAGTTGTCACCCGTGCCAAGCACAGGATGCTTTACGAGGGCACCATGAAGATTTTTGTTGTATTCTGCACTGTTTCTTTTTTTATAAGCATTACTTCGGAAAAAAGTAATTGGGTAAAAAAATCAAAATTGGTCCGGGAACACAGAATCCACAAGCTGAAAGTCGAAAAGGACGTATCGTATTTCTTTAGTAAGGATCCGAGCTATGTCAAGTTTTAAAACATGGATTCCCAGATGTTCCGGTACTGCGGTGCATACACTGCATACTTTGGGCTCGCACCACAAAAGCATACAATTATAGCTGCTCAAACACACCTGTGTTTGAACCCGGATCTAATCCTGAATGTTTTGATGACCCAGTTCGATTGTGGTAGAAAAACTGTCAGAAAGATCTTGATTCCATCCTTTCCGAAAAAAGCTGTATTGCAGGCCCGGTATCCAATCCGGTGGTACTGTAAATTTCTTCAATCCGATTGGCTTAGGTCCTGTTAACGAAATCGATATCTGGTAGAACAGTGATTCAACGGATGATTTGTATGATGCAGTTTTAAGGAACTAAATTAAGGTTCGGGTTCAATGCTTTCGACGTTGGCGCTAGTTTGGAAGCCCAATCACAGACTCAACGCCAGAATCGTTGTTTAGAGATTTTTAAGTACTGCATATGCTTGGATTTATTATACCTTCACAAATTCGAGTCTTAGCCAAACTTGAAATGTTTAAACAGCTACACCTACTTTCTGGATTTATGCAGTGAGCACTGCAATTAATCCTTAAAACGTTAAACGATCTCGATGCACTTTATACTGGACAGTTATTGACCCATGACGGCATCTATTCAGCTTAAATATCACTCAAGTAAAATATCGTGTATGTCTGATCAAGTCCGTTTCTCCTCCAGCAAATGTTGCCAAAACTCTGAGCTGCTATTCAAACATACCGTTTCAGTTGTAAATTCTTTGTAAGAGGGCTCTTCATTATTTCGGTACATAAAACGCGGGAAAAGTACAGGAAGTTACGAGTTTAACAAAAGCGCTGGGAAGCATGACTTTCGGCGCTTGATCTGTCATCGCGTTCAAAATTGCCGCAGTCTGCGAAAGCGCTCCGAAGACAATCGCCGCCTTCACTATTGTGATGATTTATGGCAGATTGAGTTTGACGTCACTGTTTTGGCAGGATGCGGATTCCAAACCTTCTCGGTCATGAAACAATGAATGAAATCATGCGACAATCAAAGCCTTGGCCTGCTCTCGTGGCCAAAAACTGCCATCCGGAAACAAGAAAATTCCTCTGTTCACTTTTTGCACCTGTGTGCATGAAAGGTTGGTGCAACTTGTGGCTCTAGAAAACAGCAAGCAGCCGCTTTTCACGTGAAGTAGAGTGCACATTGAAAACATTAACAAATGACGTATGTCAGTTGGTTGCCACAAAAGATTCGTCTTAACTATAATTCTTTTCCAGACTATGAACATTCGATTCAGCCATGCCGTTCCCTGTGCGAATCCGTAGAGAGTGCATGCTCACCAGCAATGGCAAAGTTTGGATACCCTTGGCCAAAAATACTCAACTGTACTCAGTTTCCAAGCGCTGATTCTCAGCTCTGTATTCCGGAAAGTCCATTGCCGCCAGCGAACCCAGATGCAGGTGAGCGCTTTCCGCGACAAATGCTCTACTCTGAATTTCCCCGTAGCATTTTACCCTCATTGGTCAGCGGACGTCGAAACTCGTCACCGACAACTTTGACTTTGACGAGTAAACAACGGAAGTTTTTTTTCAGAGACGCCCTTTTTGCTGTTGCGTCGCCGCACGCGACGACCTCATCATCGACATTGTCAGACTTATGCTGTTATACGCTTATCGATTTTATTGGCCTCTGAATCGCATCTGATCTGCAACGCCTAGCAGTGTCACGCGATCGACATAGTTTTGGGGGTATTTACACAAACCAATTTGCTCATGGGCATGACGTGACCGCCCTGATACAGTGCTGTAGGGCGGACATTATTAGGAGAGTCAGGAATTCGGATTATCGTACGCCCAGAGCTTTCACCGTATTCCGCGATAAGCAAAATCGGAACTCATTCATTAAATACTTAGCAGGTGCGAGCAAGCTCTTTTTTGATGGCCATGGAGCGCGATTGGCCGCGGAAACCGAGGCCTGCGTCATTCCTATCTCCGCTTCACGCGGCTATGCAGTTGAACGGCGCGTGACCGCAGCTTCACTTTTCACGTTTTCTGTCTTGTGCTTCCGCGCAGTGCCGAAGACGTGCACCTCGTGTCATCAAAAGAAAGCGCATCGCTCATTACGGAAAAAATTCTGCACCTTCGATTTCGGTAAGTGCCAGTCAGTCACTCAAGTCACACGCGCCAGCCTTGTGCGGATCCTCTGAACGTCGTTGGTGGCACCACAGCAGAAAAAGCTTCCTGGGCGCGTGCGAGCTACGCGTTTGTTTTCCGACGCAAAGCCGAAGCAAACACGGCGATAAATGTGAATTCCGTTTAATCTGTCCCTTGTCCGTTAGTGAATGCGTTCGACGGTGGGCGGACATGAATACCTATCATGTGGTTGCACTACATTGTATGAAAATCTTTCATATTAGTCGGTTCTTAATTTTCTGGCGCCTATGATCGACCCCACCCAATTCGTCGTACAGTGTTGGCAAGGAAATACTTCGGTGGATACACTAGAATAACACTTTGCTCTTCAGAATGTTNCTTGTCGACCAAGCAGCCAATCAACTGGTTATGAACANTAGTTAAACTAACCACGGAAGAATGTGTTTTTCTGAAGACGGTATTAGAGTTAACGGTTGCAAAAGGTTCTCTCAAGATGTGTTGTAAAANCCACAAAGTGTTTTTCATCTGGTAACTTTCGNTGCTNTTTCTGGAAATAGACATTTATGTCTTATGCGAGATGCTTCAATGAGTTGTANAGCATCAACAGTCATTTTAGCGTTTCAGGAAAACTACGCTACCCATATACGAGGGAAGCCCTGAAATTACGATGTTTTCTTTTCTAATACGTGGTTATTGTTAGTAGGTACACCTTCTGTTTTTTTCTAGGGCCTGTGGTCAAATCCTTCCTCGGTTATTGCACTGTACGTATAAATAGAATAGCAGATCATGAATATTTTATTCACATAGTCACACTTCCCTGTGAGGATGGCAGCTTGCCAAGCTTCTTAGCTAGTCACCCGTAATAGTTGTTTGACGTCAGAGTAACAATGAACGTACAGTAAAAGGCCGTTGTTGGAAAACATTTGTTATTTTCACACAGAAGAACATATATTCCATTTTTTAAAGCAAACTAGCGGACCTTGAAAAAATAGAGAACCTAAGGGGAGAATGTCACTTAAGTACAACCAGAGAAGAGAGAAAAAAATTCCCAACAATTTCCATGTAAAAGCTGTCTAAGTATTAACTACCAAATTTTACCAAAAGCCCAAGCTCGGTTGAAAAAGTGAATTTGCTTTGTTTAAAAAAACTCTTTCGTCCCATACCAGTCCCAGAAGCTATTTTTAGAAGCTTGGATTGGAGATATTTCTAAATTCTTGGTGCAAAAATTTTTAAGACTTACAAGTGTCATACGCTCGATGCATCAGATAATTTGGCATGTTCCGTTTGTGCGTCATGGTCACAAAACTACTCTACTTGGCGCACAAGCTGGCGATGGCTTTCTGCGATTAAATGTTTTTTTAAAAATGCTTGCGTTCCTAAATTTTTTAGTACTACCCTTTGAGTTAAAAGTATATAATACTGTCTGTGTTATTGTTACAAGTTTCCTTCATTAGCAATGAAGCAATATGAGATGTCTGTATGTGTGCAGTTATGAAGGTAAGGATCAAGCGCTTTATGTACAAGAAAGGTCACACTAAAATACATATCCGATCAAACAAGAAGAAGATCTTTCGATGGCCGGAATCAATTCCAAAACCGAAAAAAATTTTTTTGTGGATGAAAGGTGGACTTCATTGTACTTGCAGCGTTTTAAGCAACAATAAAACTTACTACATCGTTGCTGGCTGGATGCAAAAGAACAAACTAACTTTGTACTCCATCACGAAATGGAACAGAAAATACAAAAAAGTGGTGAGGCGTTTTAAACGCAAGAGATGTTCTTCGACTTCTTGAATACAAAAGATGCTCTTCAAGGTCTTTTTCAACCGCGAACTGTGACATCACTTTATTGCCTTCTTGGTTGTATAGCAGTTCGATTTGCGCGACGAGTGGACAGACACCTTGCTTTTCTAGTATTCGGTGACCCAAAACTGATGACATAAAAGCAGATTTTACACTAATTTTGTGAACGAAGCAAAACGGATTAGCTTTCAGTTATACGTTGTTTGCGACTTTGTTTTCAAACTGATGATCGTTGAATATTCACTATTAGAAAAGAGTATTTTGTTTGATGTCCAAACTATAACAATTTTTTAGTTATGGGGAAGTGCCTGGGCTGGTGCCACATTTTTCCTGCATCAAACTTCCAATTACGGAAATCACGCCTGACGAAATGTTTATGTGCCAGTAGTGCATGGAATAAAAGCATTATAATCCTGCAGGCTGGTCTTGCTCGATGGAAACGAGCCAAACATGTTTTCATGATCTTCTTAGTTTGGAAATGCTTGCTTCCTCCTTGTATAAAGTATAGCATGAGTTAGACGGCTGTGGCAGAAATCGTGCCGTTTCTTCAGTAGTTCCATAAAGTTTGTTGTTTTAACAGCGAGAAAAATTTCTTTGTGGGACCGGCAGTGCCGGCCCTCATTCATTGTGATGTCATTTACCCGCATGCTTCCTTGGGGTGGATGTGCGTATTCAACAAATTACACGCTTACCATTATATGTTTCATATACGATTGCAAAAACGCCGCAAGCTTAACAATTATCTTTGCTTTCGTACTACAGAGTGCCTTCTTGGTATTTTGTGTACTCTTCAGTAGTTTTCTAAACTGACGATCGCAGTAGCCATTGCAAGAAGTGATAGTTCGCTGAAAATAGAAACATCCGCAACATTCGATGCGTATTGCCTTTTGCGAGAATGGGCCACTGTTCGAACAAACCCTATTCAAAATTTCCGAACAGTGCTTAAACAGCATGTGATGTATGTTAGTTCTGATTGTGAAAACCGTTGTTGATTGATTTTGGCTCAGAATGTTGGCCTTGGCAAACCGTAGGAGGACCGATGTTTGGGTCCTGTTTTGGCGACCAGGTCTGTTGTTTGGTTGCCCTAGAAAACCAAACTGGTTGCCTGTTATGTTGTGTCGAAACCTACTCAATTCACTTTTATTGCTACCTTGAGAGGGGTTGTAACGTACTCTGAATGGAAATCGATGGTATATAAGCTCATTTGTTATTGGAGAAAATGTCGTTCAGCAAAAGCTGCTGTTGAATCAGATGGTTGCCATATTGTAGTTAGATGATGTTGCAAATAGCAACATGTTCCGGTGTGGATTTTACTTTAAATCATTCATTCAATTAAAATCTGCAACGAAACATGCACCAGAACAACAAAAAATGTTGTATAAATGTGTATTTATTCTGTTGAAACTGCATGGTTGTTTGTTTCAGTGAATGAACTGGTTGTGATCATTTGTTTCAGTGACTCTTGTTTTACTTAGCAGCTATTGATGACCAGCACACAGGTAATCATGCATGCAGCAAGCATCAAAGAACTCTGTGGTAGATTTAGTCAAACAATGAAAATTCGAATACCTCAAAAATGATGTTTCTTGTAGTAATGCTTTCGGTTATTGATGAATTAAAACTAGGTCAAGAAAAGCGACTTAAATCAAGTAAATCATGTTGAAAATGAACCACAGCTATTGCCAACCAATTGTACATATATTTCAATGATGGCTGGCTCACATGACTCTTCCCTGCGTTACAACTCGTCGTATAAGCCATACAATGGTTGCCGACCAAGAAAATAAACACATATGGAGATGTGAGAAAAAGTAGAGCTCAGCTGTCGAGCAAATAAAATAAAAATTCAAAAAAGATGGTGTAATAACAGCTCAACTTTACAAGCGCTCAGCAGGTGGGAGAGGAATTCAGTGAAATATTTCACCACACCAAATTCAATTACGTTTTAACTCTTTTGAATATAGTTATAAAAGAATTGCTTTATCTTCAAAATGCGCTAAAAAGTTAAAAGTAATTTTGTCTTCGCTTTAATATCCCAAAAGGTCAGTTCAAATTATTGATAAAAATAAGGATAAAAGGTTTTCCAAAATGTTATGGTGAAATTTCCCAAGTAACCATCATTATCTCAAAATAACTGCAATTGAGAACATTAACTTAATCA
>JGI24158J21664_10001369_pt1 | contig 27254 bp, 16 predicted proteins | sample Ectturendosymbi3_FD_21664 | JGI IMG/M metagenome (IMG submission 21664) | reverse complement strand
CTCTGGGTCAACCTGGTCACGGATGGCTTGCCAGCGACTGCCCTCAGCTTCAACCCGGCTGACCTTGACATCATGAAGAAGCACCCCCGCTCCACGAAAGATTCTCTCATCAACGGATGGCTCATGCTGCGTTACTGCGTCGTTGGAGGTGAAATGAGTGCTTGCTTACAACATTGCAGAAAGTCAAAATAAAGTCTTCTGTTTTTTGTTGTTAGAGAATGTCGCGTCGCTTCAGGAATTAACTCCATTTTTGTGTTTCTTACTTTCCTTCCAGAAGACATGTTTGGTGGAAGCGACTGTTGTTTCACAGAACTTTGCACAAAACTTCAAAAAATTGCCTTAAATTTGCCATTTTTGATTTTACTATTAGCCGACTTGTGTATTTTCGAATTTGACTTGTGTATTTTAGGATGAGTTGGATTTTTAATCTCCATATTTGTTGTTTTTCTAGGATACGTTGGAATTGCGACGGTCGGAGCTTCACTGTGGTGGTTCCTCTACTCTCCAAGCGGACCTCATCTCAGCTGGTGGCAAGTGGTGGGGAGAAAAAAAGCTATTGTTTACTGAAACGTTTTAACCTCCCAAATAGAGCAAGTAAACAATGTTCAACAATTACAACACTTATAGTTCTTGACGCATGACGTCAGAGGTGAAATATAATTGTCCATATTGTCCATGGCTTAGGAGTGTATTAAATCGTATTTCTCTCCGAAATAAGTAGTTCGTTGCTCGTAGAGAGTAAGCCACGCTGTATACATGACAACTACCGGAACGGCATCACAATACTGTGTCTTTCGCTTCATTGTAGGAAAGTGTCCCGGTTCAAACTAACAAAACAATTCGTTTTGATAACATTCAGCACAAATTCAGGCATAATACGTTTTATATGGTTTCTGACTAACACTCGGCACAGTTATCACCTCGAAACGGGTTAAAACAGGAAAGTTCGTGGTGATTATTTCCAAAACACGACGCCATTCCTTGATGATCATAACCATGGGCGTCGGAAGGATTTTGAAAATTTGCTACTTTCGCATTAAATTTTTAACAAGAAAAGGTTGTTCCCTTAGTTTCAGCCCAGTGGGTAAAATGAAATTTCACCATTGTTGGCTACCCCTGGAAAATTCACTATTTCCCCCCCGTGGAAAAATCCTTCCGACGCCCACGATCATAGTCAACTGTGTTTGAATAAGAGCTGATGATTCCTACGTCGTAGGCGAAATATATACACTGTAAGATATTAGTGTTTGATTCCTTTCGATAGACACTATGCTGATTTGGATAGAATATGCATAGATAGGGTATTGGTAAGATTTATTGTGCACAGCTACTGGTATCTGATGTTGTGGAACAGCTGGCAGCGTTTTTGTTTTAGACCCACTTCATGCAGTGCAATGTTAACCCCGAAGCATTTCCAGACGTCAGTTGCAAGATCTTTGAAGATCCGCATCCCATGACTATGGCGCTTTCTGTATTGGTTGTCATTGAACTCTGTAATGCTTTGAACAGGTACTGAGTAAACGTGATTTGTAAAGTTATCGACGTCGAGAGCCTAAATCAGTTCTCATCGCTTTGACAATTTGACCGAAACAAGTTAATTAACTTGTTAGCTTTTATCGGTACACATCTAGTTTGAAGTAAGAAGCTTCGCTGAACAGAATTACGCCATTAATTTCTTCTCTGGCAATCTCAATACGTCAACTGAGAAGCATTTTATGAAACTGCTTCCAGTTATCACTCTTGTGGCTGAGCAACACTGGCATAAGTTGTTTTTACATAATCAGAAATTAAAGTTTAAATGCCATGTTGCAGCGCGCACAGTGCTGAAGACTTTTATTTACACTCATAACAATTTTTATAACCTGTTAATGATAATTGTATGATCTATGATTGCGTCGCTCGAAACTAAAATACAAACGGAAGGAACATGCTTCAAATCTCGTTGCAAGCATGTTGACTACGGGTTGTTGAAATTTAGATACAGATGTTTCCATAAGTGCTGCCAACTGAGGACTCTAGATGCAAGGTCTCTCTTGCGTTTCTGGATGTAGCGGTGAGGAGCAACTGATTAAACGTTTTTGACTCCCGCAGTGTTTCGGAGAACCAGTCAATTTCCCGCATGCCGCCGTGGAAAAATGTCTGGCTGATTGGGGCCATCGTGCTGTCTCTTACCCTCCATTTCGTCATATTGTACGTTGAACCGCTCCCGGTCAGTATCGTCTGGTAAAATATGGTTTTACGCTTGTGTCTATCACGCAGGATAAAGAAGACTGCTAAGTATGCTTGAAATCTTTTATCCGTCGCTTTTTGTGTTTGTTCTAGAAAGTCATTGCGTGCGCACTGTTCCCTTACGTTTGGGAAAAGTTCAAAGTTGCTTTCATCATGCTGATTTGAGAAAGGCAGTGGTTTTCAACAAAAATTTCAAGGTTCACGCTTGGCGCAAATACAGCTGGTCTTTTGCTGTCTCAACAAACTTGGAAATAGAGAGCGTTGCAAGTCGTCACGAATGACTATAACAATGTTATGGTGCCATTTTGATATTTTTCTTTGGTCAGATATATATATATAAGTGTTGAGATTTCAGAGCCATTGTGTAAAGCAAACGCATTTTTGTCAGACGCGTTACTTACTCGAAACCGCTTTTGCTATTTATTTGAACAGTTGGTTTTCCAAATTTGCCCCCTCGACATCACGGAATGGATGATGGTTCTAAAGATTTCTCTGCCTGTCATTGCAGTTGATGAAGGCTTGAAATGGATTGCGAGAAATTACATCGAAAGTAAAGATTTAAGTTTTTGTCTTTTTGATAACACAGCAGCGACTCGCGCAAGTTCAAGTGAAACAAAACTTATTGTTATCTTGTGCGTGAAAGAGGAACTTTGTGGCTGAATAACGAATGATTAGCAAAATAATTAATGAAAGAGGCATTTGGATCGAGAAAAATCTTTCAACAAAAGTTCGACGCTTGTTTTCACAAAAAAGGTGTATATTATAAATAAATAATCACAGTTCAACTACGTTTTGTGAAATCGGTCAAGCATAATTAGCAACTTTCTCAGTTTTTTTTTTAACTTTGAAGCTGTTCATTGCATTTTGTAAAACATTGGGTTTACACCTCACTCCATCAACTTAGGTTATTACTGGTTTTGGAGATAACTACTAGCTTCCAAAATTACGGTTTTCGATTTAAACAAAAGTATGCATGAACGTTTTTCACCTGAAGTTCACAGGTAAGTTTCCTCTTCATTCCCTCCAAGTCAAGCGCATAATATTCAATTGACACTGCAATGCTCTTCTAAAACATTTTCTTTATTTATTTTTTTGGAAGCGTCAAAGTTGAGAAAAGAATAAATGAAAAGATATTCTTAAGTAAACTACTGTTTTTAGGTAAAATGTAAGAAGAATCGAATTTTCAGTATCTGCAATAAATTTTCAGGTTAAGTGCCCGAATTTAAAGTTGGAAACTGGAATGTTTTTTGTCTTTATTTTTGCAGCTTCCGAAGTAAAGAAAAATCAATGAAGAAAAAAGCTTGGGAGATCCGGTTAATCGTTAATGGGTTGTTGTGTTTTGCGTGTGTTCTATTTAATCGCGTTCTCTCATATTGCTCGCTACTTGCGGCACACCTTACGACACTTTTTTGCGCTCATGCAAATTTCGGTGTCTTGAGCAAAGTTTGTTGCGAAAAATAAAAGTTTTTTCTCATTCTTTTTGAAATCGGGAATGCGAGTGTCATTATTTGGTTTCCTACACACCATGGCCAAAGCAATCCTTCTAGTCATCTGAAAATGACATCCGTGTCGATGTGGTTACAAAGCTGCCCACAAATAATTTTCTAATGCTGGAGCAACACAAGTGACATCGTATCTCAAGTAAATCCGTTTTCGTTGTGCGATGGCGAACAACATCGCTTGTATAAATATTCTACCTAGGAAATACGAAAGTTCATTTGGAACTTGAAGCACTGAAAGTGAAGTAGGAATTTTTGGAAAAAAATCTGAATATCTTGTTCGCTGCGAGGACCTAATTTAAGATAGAATCTGTTGATCCTTTGACTTTCGAACATACAAGTGAAGAGAGTACTAAGATTTGCGACAAACATGGAATCTAAAAATAGTCGTTAGAGGCAGGTTATGAGTAATAAAAATCAGTTTTTTACCGCTTTGTGTACTGGAAGAAAATTCGTGAATGCCTACTGCAGCTGCGAGCAATATTATGTTAAGGCGCGCTTATACGCTGCGGAAGAAAAGAATCGTTAAATAACCCTCAGTGAAGAAGTAGGGTATTCGCGAAATCTGCCTGCCATGCTGTGCAGTTAACAGAAAATACGTTATGGACGCGAAATCGATTTCCTAGCAAAGCTCTTTGCGAGCAGATGTAGCTGCTCTGCCTCTGTGGTACTTGGTCGCTTCAATAACCATCAGTATTTCCAAAACACAAAGTGTGACCTCAGTGGCGTCAAGAGGTTCGCCTTACATGTCATCATCTGCTGGAGTGGACATTTTTCGCTTTAAACTTTAAAGTTTTTAGAACATTTTCGGTAAAAAATTGAAAAATGTGTGTAGTTTCGAGTAGAAAAAACAAATACATACTTGATGAACAGTAGCTAGCAATCATTTTTACATCGATAACCAAAATAACAGCGCGCAAGATTTTCCAACAAAAAAACAAGCATTTGGTGCAGTTCTTCGGCGATTGGCGGAAACGTGGCCTATCCAGGGGCGTGGTTATGCCAGGGGCAATTGCTTGATTGTAATATGTATGCCCTCCTATCAATTTCTAGTATTGAGGAATGCTTTTTAACAGTATGTCGCTGCCATACTCGCTCCCCCCTTGCGAACCTTTCACGCCTTCAAAGGGGGCGCTCCCATCAGTTTAAGAAACTGGGCTCTAGAGGCAAGTTCTCATCAGATCCATGCAGTATGTGTTAGTAGCCTTACAATAGGAAGAAGCAACTAGTTGCAGTATTTTAATAAAATGTAATTTTTGTAATTTCACTCTTTGGATGTCCGGGGCCGTTGTCCCGTTAGACCCCCCCCCTTTGCACGCCCATGCGCATATCACAAAAATTACTTTTGCAGCGCTTTGATTTTACAATAACCACCTTGGGAGGAGAGGGATTAAGTTTACCGATGCAGCAAGCCTATAATGCATACAAAAATAACTTCGTCAGTTTCTGATTGAAAGAATTTGAAGTGCGGAATCTAATAGAATGTTTTTGCATCACAGCTAACTAAAGATTATTTGCATAAAGATTTACTATTTAAGTTTTCTATAAATAGTGCATGGCTTTTTATTAACCACCATGCTTACTGACGACAATCAACCCATCAGGAACTCATGTCTGAATAAAAATTAGCAATTGTCATTATAGGCGTAGCCAGGGGGGGGCCAGAGGGGCCTTTCTCCGCAAACAAAATAGTGTTATTCGCCTAAAATCAAATATTTTGGTCTCCCAAACTTTTGTGCTGGCTACGCCACTGAACGTCATAAAAATCCTGGAATCTTATCAGTGTTTTTTTTATGGTTTTTAAAAGGGTTTCGTGGTGGAGCTTTAAGGTGTCAACATCATTTTCCCTTCTACGTCTGATACTTTTTAACTGATTTCCACAAAAATGCAAGTTTCCATCCAAATATGCTTAATTATTTGGATACGGCATTCAGTTTTGGCAAACAAACTAACGACAATTTCATAAATAGAAAATTTCAATGTAGGCCTACATACACATTCATTCATTCATTTTCGTGCCCGCTTTTCCTTTGGAGAGAGTCGCGGGGGCAGCAGCCCTAGGAGGACCCGGAAATACCTCACGATCAGCAACAATCTCACATAGTTCTGCTGGCTCCATACCAAGACGGGACCAAGCAAGGTGGGTGATGTAGTCACGCCACCTTGGACGACCTCTGGGCCGCTTTCCCGTGGGTGTGGACTGTAGCCTGAAGGACTTAATTCGTCATTCTTTCCTGAGACATTCTGGACACATGGCCGAACTCACATAGCTGGGATCTCTCGATTCGGAGAAGTGGCTTGACATTCTGGGTTTCACGGATATCAGACCTGACCTGTGCCCTTTGTCACGAAGTGTCGCACCGAGAACTCTGCAAATATCCCATCTCTGCCGTTTGTTCTTTTGGTGGTATCCTTTCAGTCGTCACCTAAGATTCATGACCACAGGTGCGGATCGGAACAAAGACCGATTTATAAACTGAAAGCTTTGCGGTCTTTGAAAGCTCCCGTTTCGTCACCACGGAGCAACAAAGCTCAGGAAGAACTGGGTTTGCTTTACCAACCCGTGTTTCAATCTCTTTGTTCCGACTTTCGTCACTCGTGAATACCACCCGGAGATCCTTGAACGTCTCCACCAGCTGCAGTGTATTTCCGCTCACTTGTAGAATACACTGCCTTGGGCGTCTTAATAGACACAATGCTTCAATCTTTTTGGTGCTGATTTTCGTTCCTGTTTGGTCTCACGCAGCGGAAAACCGATCAAATGTGTGCTGAAAACCCTGTTGAGAAGATTCACACATACAGTACCAATTCTTCCGCAAAAAACAAACGGTTCATCCTGCGGTTCCCAACAGTTACACCCTCGTCGACGCGTCTGTGACTGTCTATACACTTCGTAGAGACAAGGGCTCTCCAAATTTGGGATATGACCACATAAGCTATTGCACAACAGTTCGAGGGGTGGACGTCTTGCGTAATGTGTTTTTTTTCGGGATATGTTACATTTTACCAAATCAACATATTTTTCGCAAACATATTATTTTTTCATTATTGGCAAAGTGTATTTTGCGGCCGGGTGAAACGGCTTCGCAAGTCGAATTTGGGTCGTTGTCCAACACCAACGCTAAACGGTTGTGATTTAACACGGATACAATCTTTTGAGCAGGAATACAGCTACTTGACGGCCAGCAAGAAGCATTCGTTAACACCGTGCTCATGCAACACCCCCAAAGCTTTTCAAGAGGGAACCTGGCCATATGCTTAACCGAGGTCGACAAAACATGTGTATACGTCTTTGGTATGCTCCCAGTTTTTCTTGAAAATCTGCTGGAGAGTGGAAATTTGTTCTGCAGTGCTATGGCCGCGACGAAAGCCGCACTGGGTACCATCCAGCTTTGGTTCAATTATCTTTGCGACATCTTGGCATACACTCTTCCTGGGAGGCTGAGCAAAGAGATGCCGCGGTAGTTGGTTTATTCACTCCTGTCTCCCATTTTGGGTATGGGGATGGCCAATTTGTCAATCTTTCGGTGCCCTTGCAAAACGGTATGTCACTTCTTGACACACACAAGTCAGCCAAACCATCCGGCGTTGTAACTTCCGCTTATTCGCTGTCAAACCTTTCGCAAGTAGTTTTTAGCTCGGATTTTGTAGCGGCATCAGAGAGCTTATTGATACACAGTTCTACGGAAGCTTTCATCTGTGCAAAGTTAAAACACCCCGCCTGAAAAACTTTGCTCAGTTCTGTCAGGTGAGGTGGCAATGTTGACAAAGGAAAGCACCATGTTGAAATTTTTTGTTTTCAGAAGTCGCAGTAAAGCAACGCACAATGCATCATTTTTATTTTCTGACAGCTGGTTCAGTGCCACCCAAATAGCCAAAATCTCACTCCTACCTCTCACTGTTGCCTCACTCGACAACCACCTTGTCTTGCATGCGCGCTTCAACTGCCGACCTTTTGCGTTCATTGTAGTCTGATGCATCGCCAGGCAAGCCGATCGCAACGGTGAAACAGTAAAGCTCTTCCATAATTGCATTATAGTGCTTTCGCAGTTTCGTACACCATACTGTACAAATCTGCGGCAGCATAGTTACAGGCCGAAGCGAGGCGGTGCGCTTTACAATGCAAAGATACCATACTTACAATTTCGCTTCCAACTTCTGCTCCAGTAGGCTAAATTGTGTGGGCCTACTACATTGCAGCCGTCTGTTGCAATAGCCACGTGAAAGAAAACATGCTTTCCTCAAATCGTTTTACTTCAATACATGGAAAGACTATAGCTTGGCTTTCAGAATTTTGGGTGCCATTGCAAAATTTTAGAGTGTCATTTTGACACCACAAAAACGGCTTAAAAATCAATGGATCCTATAGTGGACAGGACGATGTGGTCCGCTAGTAACCTATTATTTGGCCTACATACTTCTGCCCAGACTGTTTTATCGATTGACAGAATTCGACCACGAAGTTTGCATATTAGGTTTCAAGGGAAAATCCGAGCAGCTTCAGCTCTCCGTTTTTAAGTTTTCAAAGTCAATTTTCAAACTGGTGAATACTGCTTGAGTTGAACTTAGCGCTTTGATAGTGTATGTTTGTACTTTCGCTTCGTTTAGTTATACATGCTCGAAGGTCGACTAGCACTTGTCACAGACTCTTTCTCGTTGAGGGTTACAAGTTGCATCCTCATGAGCCGTATTTATATGATTGTTTTTCGCATATTGTTCGTTCCAGGTTTCAGTTCCATAATTTTATAATCATATTGACCATACCGTTGCCATCTTTGCATTTGAAGCTATTCGTGCGGTCGTAATTTGAGTATGTAGTCAGGCTACAATATAGCAAACAATTTTTTCTCAATGATTTGGCAACTGTTCTGAGCTTCACTGCACGTGATGAATGCCGCCACTGCTCGGAAACTTTACCGAAATATTCGACATGGCTTACTGCACGTCAGATAGTTTTCAGTTCAATTTTTCTTTCAATTATTTCGGAAAGACCTATTTTCCAGTTTTTGTTTGCAGCAACTTGTGTTTTCACATATTCGTTTTAGTCTTGAGTTTGTTTGCTTTCTCCGTTCTTGCTTTAACCCTTCAACATTTTTCCGTAAGCATCGCTTACAGATTTGAGGACTGAGAATGTTTAGATCTACGTGAAGTTATTTCTCATTGAAAAATAACTTTTAGTTTCAACTGTTTCCTTTGCTGAGACCGGTTACTTGAAAACAGATATGCGAAATTTTGAATCGTGGCAAAGACATGAAAGCAGAGCCCAGTTGGCTGATTCTTCATAAGCTTGCAGCAAACCTGGAGCTTTCAAANTGGATTACTAGATTTAAGTCTTGCCACCANCTTGAGCAAGATTACCAGATTTAAGGTTTGNACGAGCTGTAAAGATACAGTTTCCAGAGTTCAGTGTGAACGCTAGTGACGTTGATCGGAAAATCTGCCAGCCTGCCAGTCAATCTTGCTTCTGGCGTTGCCGCGCTGCAGGGTGCTCATTATTGTTTTCAAAATACGAGAACTCTTCATTTGAGAGGCCACCGACTGTGCTTGCACCTATTTCGAAGTGCTCTGCAAACAGTCTTTGTCAATGGTAAAGGATTCATAGGCAATCTTGTAAGGTTGAAATTGCGTAACTGATGAAGACCAGTTGCTCTCATTTATAAAGGAAAAACGTTATTTGCTTCTAGTAGACCAGCTTGTGATAAGGCAGAGTTTGATTTGTTCGTATGCTGTATTTTGGTTGATGAGCACGGGGTTCACGTGGCAGAAAATCGACACTGCAAGAAAACATACGATTGCTGTTATACTTCCCATATGAGCAACGTTGTGTCAAAATGAAAAATAAAGCAGTTTTGTTTCAGTAGTGTCTCGATTTTTAGGGAACCCTAACGTAATTATGCACGGTTGTTTGAACTTTTGATATTTTTCCAACGTTCATCGCAAGAAACACTGAAGCTTGCTTGAAGTCAACTGGAAATTGGAGGAAAGTCATGGCTGTAGCTGTAAGATTTTTGTGAACCTAAAAATTTGTTTCATAAGCTTCCTCAGGTTCTAATTCTAACAGGTGAAAATGACTCAGATTGGCAACTGTATCACAAAGGTCGCTGGCTAATTCGAACGTTTTTGTTCTATTTGAATAAGGATTGAAGATGCGTAGTTGACGCGAAATCCATTCTTTAGTGCAGCGTGGTCCAAATGCTTTTGACCTACGGGTCATTTTACCTAAACGTGACAACTCACGGGCCACTTCCAGTAAAATGATGTATAATACAACAGATTTACAACATTTTAAAATTATAAGGGAATAAAAGTGAGTGCGTCACTGAAATTATTACACAATAGATCTTTCAGTGTTTCGTCTGCCATTCGGTTTGCTTTTTGATTTGACTTGCTTCATCGTAGAAAATGTGCTCTCACAGTCACACACGTGTCCTGTATGCTTCCAAACATCGAGTGCATTTTGGGAAATCTATCTTGCTGACTAATTTCCGGAAGCTCTCTACAGTCTCTAAATCCATCCATCAGTTTCGTACATTTTTATTAAAAGATGTTATGCTTGTTCTCATTAAAATTACCTATTGCAGGGATGGGCAATTACTTTGGCTCCAGGGCCACTTTGAGAAGGCCGCATTTAGTGGCGAGAAACAGATTTATTTGTCATTACTGAGTACATTGCGTCAGATGTTACTCTTCCAGCCAACGAACGCCGGGGCACCGAAAAAACGCAGAGGTTATCCAGACAGGTGCCTTAGCGGAGGGTTAGCGTGGGGCTGTATAGCTTCTAATTTGATCGTAAAATATAAATAAAACAATATCACAGTGAAAAGGTAGTATTCAGTGTTCTTGCGCAAATGCACTTTATCCAGCACAAGCAATTCAATGAGACAAATGTAACCTCACACGTTTTCAAGAAATTTCAGATTTGAAGATTTTTCCTGAATGCTTCCGCGGGCCACTGAAAACGCTGTGGCGGGCCACATACGGCGCGCGGGCCTGTGGTTGGACCACACTGTCCGAGTGAAACACTTTGAGCAGATTCAGCTGCTTTGCTCTTGTGGTACTACGCCGCTTAATTGTGGACACGTGCGGTCAATGTTATGAAAGCACAGCATGGTGGACAGCGCTCCTTATACGAAAATTTTACACTGAGCAAATGTTTGTTTAGTGAAGCGTGAAGTGTTGAAGGCGGAGTTAGTCGAGCGCTAAATGATTTACAAATTTTGAATTATTATAAAATATTATCGACAACCTAGTACATGCTAAATTTAAATAGCGTCTGAAAGGGCATTAGACATGCTCAGAAATGTTCTGCTTCTGTCCCCAAAAAGTTGGTCATTTTTCACTTTAAAAGTGACAATGAGATTTCACTGCGCAAATGGTCTGGTGGGCGCATTTACGCACCTTATAAATGCGCACCTTACAGAGCAGGGGTGGCCAAACCTGCTCTTGTGTGTATGATCCGCATATCGTAAAACCCTAGTTACAAAGAGCCGCAACTAAAAAATTTTAACACACGAATTTATTTGCAATCTGCACGCTCCCGTGACATAATTCCTCTTGGAACGACTTGCAAAAGTAATACTGCACGGCACGCTAGCTATCACAGTACCATTTTACAATAGTTCTACACTTTGCAATAGAAATAAAAAACAAATATAATTTTTCGGAAAGCTCATAGAACCGCATGCAAAGGTTCGAAGTGTCGCATACGGCTCGCGAGCCGCAGTTAGGCCACCTCTGTTATAGAGGGAACATTGATAGTAGGTCGATTTAAACGCCCTGCTTCCCATTTTATGCAATCAGACTTGTGGAACGATACTAAAGTTGTTGAGTGGAGTGTGCCAGTTGTTGACATTGAACTTACCTTTGGTTGACGAGCTTGAGTCGGATGGTTTCCTTAAATTTAATTTGTTTCATATGAAGTGAAGCAGGATCTTGAGGTATAATCAATGGAAATAATCAAAGCTTTACTTGATTTGAATAACCGGGAAAAAGTTTGCAAAACTGAACTGAATTGTTCGCAACATCCAATCACACCATGGTGGTTACTTTCGAATGTCAATTAACGGTACAAGGGCTCAGTTCGGAAACAAATAAAAATTGTTGTTACTGTTGGGTTTTTGCTACATAATGCTTTTCGATCTTAAACTCTCCACTTAAAAGGAATTTGGCGGTTCTCGCTTTTCTGTCCATACTACAGACTGCGACAAGTGGTAAAAAGCACATGGCTTAATTGCATCCTTGTGTGAAACTTGTTAAAAGTTCGATGTAGATTTATTTTGCCAGTTGTTTTATGTTATGCTAGTTCAAAGCAGGCCCGTAACCAGGGGAAGCGCAGGGGGCGAGAATCCCCCCCCTAGAAAAAATTTCGCCCACTTGGAAAAATGTGTTGGACAGTTGGACATAGTTTGAAGCTGTTGGACACAATTCAAAAATGTGGGCCCCTCAGGAAACTCTTCACTACTCCTGGTGTCCCAAGCTGTTTACGGGCCTGGTTCAAAGCAGTTATTAATATCTCAGGATCTACTGTAGATACGGATTGACAGAGTAAAAACAAAATTGACTTTTTTCCCAGGCACATCAGTTATTTTCTTTTTAAAACTTATTAAACCGTGGACAGCAACGTCATATCCCACTTTCACAGCATCAATGTTTCACAGCCATAAAAGAACGGTTTTTGTCCGAAGGCCTTTTTTCGATTAGTGTCGTAAATTATGTTTCCTTTGTAGAAATTGAATGCAATCATTTCATGAGATGTTTAAAACGCCAAACATATGGAAAAATACACACACAAGGTATTACAGGACTTTGCTGCTTGCAATTTGTAGTGCAAAGATATTTAATGCTGTCGAGCCTCGTGAAAAACGTTGGAAGGCCGTAGATATCCATATCTCTGTAAAATCAGTTTTGCTAACAGATTTTTTATTTAACTTACGCAATTTTGAGTGCATACGTTTCAACCTTAGAGGTGAAACTAAAATATGTAACAAATCTTCCATGACCATGAGGCAGGCCTGTCGCCACGGAGAAATTTAGTTGCAGTGCCCCTCAATTTTTTGTTTCCCTTCAATTTTTTGTGCCCAGATCATTTTTTATAAAAATATAAACAAATGTTGCCGCCCTAAAAATGTACTTTTCCCTCCCAAAAAATTAACCTGTTTATGGGCCTGCCATGAGATAAAGATCACTTGCCCAAAGGTATTTTATTATGACAGACTTGTTGAAAGACATGTTGACGAGTGATTTACAAAATTGTCATCTGTTTTGTGGGAGCTAGGCACGAAATCTTCACGCCTGTTGATCAAGTTCCTAGAAAATTGCGCTGTCATGGTGGCATTTATTGAAAATCATGTTTACCTGGAAACAACAGCTATATTTCGGCCACCATGTTTAATCAATTCATGACCAAGTTCTCATTAAAGCCTGTGCTATCTATTGGTTACAAAAAGATAACTATTTTAAGATTTTTAACGACTTTTAGCTAAGTCCAGTTAGACAAGGGTAATAGGAGTTTCAAAGAATTTAGGACATCTAGAATGTTGTTTTAATGCATAGAAAACGTCCGGAATCACTTTGTCTGTTTGTAAAGGTTCAAACTCAACCTATTCCAGTTCTATATCAACAACCAAGCAACCAAGTCGTTATAACATCTCAACCAGCTGCCATCACCACCCAGACTACAGTTGTTACACAGATGAGGAAAAATGCATGGAGCTCAGGCATTTGTGACTGCTTTAATGATTTGAAAAGCTGTAAGAGAAGATTTAATCCTTTTAAGAAAAAAAGCTTTTAATTTTTGTGTCAGTGAATCGATTAAATTAATTATGATCACATAAAGGTATTTAAAACTATCGATAAAAATTTCTGGATGTAAAGAATGTTTTGACACGTTGCTACCCTGAAAACCCAAAGTCATGAAAAGCGATATTGCGGAAACGAAGTATTCGCCGACTGTGCATAGCGAGGATGACACAGCTCCTACGCTTCTGCAATGTAACGTTGAGTCTGAACCTCACGGACATGATGGTGTTATACGGGGTCCGTGCATGTTTGAAATGGCGCTGTGGCTGATATAGGAATAATTCTCGTTAAATGTACGAATGATCCTTTCAAAATAGTTTTCGAGAGACAACGTCAGCATTGTTTCTTGACATTTTTTAAGGTGACACAATGCTTTTGATCTTAAGTTCCGTTCTTCAAAAAGCAAATTAATGTTTGCTTGCAGACAATTTGCATATTGTACAACTTATGATGCCATCTAAGCATAAAAGCGCCTAACCGTGTTCCGGCAATAGTTCTGGCATTTTAAAAATCAAAGTGAAAGCAATCAAGATAACAGCAAAAATAGAGAACAGTTGGCCATATGCAATCAGTTAAACATTGTACGTCAAGTAACAAAGAGAAGAAAAGAAAGTTGATCGTGCCTAAAAAATAAGCTTTGCCAGCTTCTCTACATGCTTCAGTTAATAAAGACTTGAAATTCATACGCTGGGTCAGGACACCGCCTCGTTTCTGTCACATGCAACATTCCTTTGGAAGATGTAACAGTTTCTAGTCAGTTGCTGTGCACCTAAGCCTCACGAACATGGCAATCGCTTGGTTCCAATCAATCAATCAACAACTTCAAGACAGCACGTGTATATTTAGCGCGAAGGTGAAAGAGGCAATCATATATTTTTACCCAACTTTATCAACTACTGTTGAATTACTTTGCGTCCCGCGGTATCTTAATTTTAACGTATTTCAATTGTGTGGGTGCTGAATTTTTTGAGACATCGNTACTTTGTTTGTGGAAGTTTGCTGCGTGTTCTGGTTTGGAAATTTCTACTATGCATGCACTGCTAATCGGATGGGAGANAACTGCTGCGTGGGATGTTCTGGAGAACCAGCAGGATGTGTTCCTGGAGGACACCTCGCGATGAGGTCCCGTTTCCGAGCAACGCACAACATAGAGGTCGGTTCCAGGCACTCGTACTTTGTACAGGTTCAAGTCTCAACTTCTCAGGGGCATACCGAGGGGGGAAGGGGGTGCACAATGCCCCAGGCGCCGAATCACTGGCAGGCGCTGAAAGGTCTCATTTCGCAAGCATTTTCTTCGATACAGAGCATTTGCACCGAAAATACCTTAGGTTCGAACATGGGGGCGCCAAACCTTTTTCTTGCCCCGGGCCCCATCTAATATCGGTACGCCACTGCAACCATACTACGCAAACTTTTGCATGACTTTCAAAGCTATAAAATTACCATCGTTTTATGAAATGGACGCTGCTTAATTTGAGGATAGGACGTCAAAAAATGTAAATATTTTCAGGAATTGCAAGAAGTATTTTTGAAATACATGATTGCAACTGGTCAATAAAATATGCCAAAGAAGGCGCTTCTGTACACAGCTCAATAAAGAAATGCACTGATTTAAACGTTGCTGAAATCAGCTTTTCACGAGGCTTGTGGAGAAATGATTTCTCAGAATTTTGTATAACTATGAACTTCTAGCTAAACGTACGTGCTTCACAAATTGATTTGTAAATTTCTATGGCTATATATATGTGTACATTTAATGCTTTGCAGTTAAGCTATGGTAATTGGTTTTAATAATCTTGGTTTTGATGTGTTAAAAATCACTCAAAATTTCAAAATTATTGCCATTTTGGTTATAAGATAACTATCTGAAGAATTTAAGCAATACTGACAAAATAGCGAAATTAGACATGGCGAAAAATTGATTGTTCATGTTACCTTACGAAACGCAACAAATTCGTTAAGACGTCTGTAAAAAATGATCAAATTGTTCACGGAGAAATACTTTTAAAATACTATTACTGTACGCAATGTGACACAACAATTATTTGTTTCCACTAAAGGTCAATGTGGTACCCAAAAGCTTTTTTGGTAGTTAGGAATTCATACGTACTTTTCATTTTCAGGGAGACATCTGCAATGACTGCTGTTTAATGACGTTCTGCAAGCCATGTAGTATGTGCCAGTTGGAAAGAGAGATGAACCGCTTGGGATATATGACTGTTTGCTAAATTTCCGTTCAATTCATTTCTAATACAAAAGTTTGCTTGAAATTGGCTTGTTGATTATTTTGCACGATTGAAAATGTGCATTATGTAGTCGCCAAATAGAAGATGAAGCAATTCAGTCATTTGGAAGGTTCAATTGGCGATGTGTTTATAGAAAATGGCAATAAGGATAAAAAATAAAAAAAGATTGCACTTTCTTTTTGCAAATTACGAAGGTTTTATGGTAAATTCAAGGTTTCTTTTCCCATCCAACCAGTTTGTCATAACTTCAGTGCGATTAGCAATCACCGATGCGGAGGCGTGACACCACTTACGAGTGAAAAACGTTCAGTAGTTCAAAAACCAAGTTGTTCATTTTGCTAATTTTTAAAAAGCCTTTTCAAATTTCTGAAACTGTTTTAATGCTTTTCTTGTGATTGTTTAACGTTGAACGAAGCTTTATCGCAAGATTTGTTTTCTAAAACAAAAGTAAGTGATCTCAGTAACGAATTCATCTTATCGCACTATCATGTGCTTGCTCCATCGAGTGCAGATGCACGGCGCCTCAAATCGAGACACCCATTTGTACACCCCGCACAACAACTCATCAGTTTTTTCTGACAAACTGATAACAACAACATACGTGCCCCGCACTGGGCGGATCGCCAATGGAATGCGGAGTGGACGGACAACCCCACAAGACTCCGCACTTTCATCCCGACATCGGCACCCACAACCTCAATGACCCTCCCAAGAACAGCTTGAGTCCGGTTTAACCGCCTCCGCACTGGTGCCGGGCGTTTCCGCTTCTGCTTGTACAAACGGGGCATGGCCACCTCTGCGGCTTGTGAGTGTGCCGCAGAAGAACAAGCCGTCGACCATATCCTCCAATGTCTAATCCGTCGACTACGTCATGGACTGCATGCAGGGCCGGATTAACCATTGGGCAAACCGGGCAAATGCCCGGGGCCTCGCGCTTTTGGGGGCCTCGCAAAAATGTCAAAACACTCCTTTGCTGTTTTTTCACGTTTTTAGGCTGTTTACTACGCGTCAAAGTTAAGAGCTATTTGATTACTACGTTTGGTATACAGTATACTGCAGGTTGAGGAAACTAATAACTTGGGCATTTATCATTTTTGAGTGACTTTAAAAGAATTGAACCAAACAGAACCACGCTTTATGACCCAAGAATTAGATCGAAATCAGTGCACCCATGGGCGTCCGCAGAAATTTTCCATGGGGGCAACGTCAAAATTTTGCTTATCCTTTTCAGGTTGCTGGCGATGTAATGCAAATGCACGCTTTGCAGTTTTTATCCCATTAGTCTGTGCTGGTCGAACTTCAATTCTCAATCTTTTGTCTGAAATGTTTTCTGCACTTTGGCTATCAGAAATGCTTTTTCTTTTCACAAAATGCCTAATATCCATTTTTTCAAGCACTTTCTACAAATGAGCCATAATTTAAGAATAATCAACGGCCATAACATGACCGGTGAAAATACAAGAAAGTTAGACACTCTCGCAAAATGTTTCGAGCAACGAGAAGTAGAACTAGAACGTGACAAGACTATCGGACAACTTACTGAAGTTAAACACCACGCAGGCTTTAAAAAACTGAGCAGATGAATTACGAAGTCTCGCCACAGCAAATATAGCTTTGCACTTGGTGCTCACTAAGAAGTCAGAACAAAATCTTAACGATAAAGACGCATTCCCACAAGTCTGCATAGACGTATCCTAACAAGCCACGTATTTTTTATTATATGTCTGTGTGAAAATAAGCCTGCATAAGAGTCGTTTAATTAATAAGCTATTCACTCGGGCACGTTGATCACAGTCCCATACTAATCATGGGCGTCGGAAGGGGAAGGGCAGTGGTAACCTTGGCCCCCTTGGATTTTAATAATTTTAGCACAAAAGGTTGTTTTCTTAGTTTCCAGTGGGAAAAAACAAATTTCACCACTTTTGGGACCCCTATAGAAAAATTTTGGAAAAATACCCTAGTGGCCCCCCTGGAAAAAATCGTTCCGACGCCCATGACACTAACAATGCATTTTTCAAACTTGTGGAAGCACTGCTACAGACTTATGCTTTTTTTCACACAGTATCAAACTACGTGGCTTACCGCTATGAGCAGTGTCACTGTATTACTGCATTACCCGCCAAGTTGCCTGTGTTCAACAATCACATACAGGGGTCCCATTCAGTGATTTCAAACAAACCTCGAAAAACATCAAAAAACGTATTCCTACAATAACAACACAGAAAGCTTGTGTTGCACACCAAAAAAAACGTATTTGTACAATAAAAACACAGAAAGCTTGTGTTATAGTTCCCTCTTCCAAATTTTCTTCTGCATCGCAAACATTAACGCCATTTGCAGAAGAACCTGTGCAATCAACACCATTCCGGACAAGCAAAAAGCTAATCTTGATCACAGTGATGGAAATATGGTGATTGCGAACGTATTTATGTATTGTGGAAAACGAGCTGCACTCTTTCCCAAATGCTGAAATTCCGTTTGCATATATTTGTGCATCATGGATTCCAGCTGTATTGGAGAGCTGTCTTTTTCTAAGTTGCATATAATTAAGAATTATCTTCGAAGTTCAATTGGGCAAAAATTAAGCATACTGTCTCTAATGAGCATGGAGCATGAGATTCTTGGAGATACGGACCTGGAGACAATCATCAACGATTTCGCGTGCAAAAAATGCGGCGTCATGGAACTTTTCGTAGCTGACTTTTTTCAAAAAGCACATTGACAGAGTAATAGAGACCAGGGTCATTTCAATAAGTTCGTTACTAAGTATTCTTCGCAATCCAACGCCTTTACAATTACCGTATACTGCGCTGACGTAACAATTAGATGCGAAGTGCTTGTTGTGATTGTGAGGGTATCAGTCGCAGATCTAACAACCCGCTGTTGTCCACCAGATCACTGAACAGTTAATAGGTGTAACTATTGTAAAGCTCCCATCACAAAACTTCAGTCAAGCAGTACAGCTCAAGTTGCTTTTGCGTGATATTAGTTGAACGCTTTTTCTAAACGGTGTATGTTTTGATCTGCGAGAGAGTGTAGACATATCTTTCCACAATACATATGCGAATGGACGATTTGTGCAGTGAAGATGGTCAGAGAGTCTATGTCAAAAAAGATGATTGTGTCGTGTCACCGTAACATGAAGATCGTTTTTTGTGATACGACTTTCCGTTTGAACAAATTCACCACATACGAACCGCCGTACATGGTCATCCCCAATTGTCTCAGAAGTGTAGGCTGCCAAATCGTACCAGTTTTGACGTTTTTGACCGGTCATCCCCCTATACACCCCTCGCCGGCGACTATAGCGGCCGGTACGTTTTTAGTTATAACTCGCCAGCCGCTAGAGCTAGAGAGCTGTTCAAACCCTCTACGGATGCGTTACGTCTTCTAGTTTCGATTAAGAAAAAATATTGTGATTTGGGTTAGGGGTTCTCCTGGGAGGAGCTCCCAAAGTGGGGGTGTTTTTGGATTTTTGACCACCTTTGACTGGTCCTGGACGCCAATCCAATGAGCCAACATTTTGGCTCAAATTTGTTTGGAAACTACATGATCTTCCGCGTCTATAAAGCCCTTGATTGACCTTATAGCATGTCTGTAACCAAAGTTATGGTCCAAAAACCCCATTTTACCCCAAAATCAGAAAATTGCAGAAAATGCATTAAGTGTTCCACTGGCGCCATTTCAATTTTCGATAACTCGCCGCTAGAACATGCTAGCGAGTTATTCGAACCCTCGAAAGATTCATGAAATCTTGTAGTTTGCATTGAAAACTTTTGAGATTTGGGTTCGGGGTTTTCGGTGGGTGTCGTTAGAAAAAGGGTAGATTTGGCTTTTTTTGGTTGTTTTGGGCCGAAATTGTGGATCAAAGTTTGGTTGCATTCTAGGCTGGAATATGAAGCTGTAGAGGCCTAGATCGACTTCCTAGCGTTTCTGGTGCCCAAGTTAGGGCCAGAAAGCCCCAAATCATTGAGGAATGGCTGAGTAATTTCAGGGAATTTCCCTAATTAATTTCTGCTTATTTGCCATAACTTTTGAACCAGAAATGCTAGAAAGTCCAGCAAACCCTCTAAAGACTCGTATTGTAGCCTAGAATCCAAAAAAATTTGAGTCACAAAATCTGATGGATGTTCAACTCCCAGGATATGATGTCATTATCCAAATGTGAACAAATATACATAAACATCCTCTCAATATGTAAGCATCAACAAAACCCTAGTCTTNACGAGTCTTTAGAGGGTTTGAACAGCTCTCTAGCCTATTCTAACGGCCAGTTATTGCCATATACAAATGGGGTGTTATTCCACCCTGGTTACTTTTTTTAGGGGTAGAAATTTTGATCACTTTTTGTTTTTTGTGGCATAATTTTTGATCCAGATATGCCAGAAAGCCAATCAAGGGTTCTAAAATTAGTAGGATAGCCTAGTTTCTAAAAAATACTTGGGCCAAAATGTTGGGCCATTTGATTGGCGTCCAGGGCCTGGTAAAGTAAGCCATAAAAACGCTAAAACACCCTCACTTGTGACGTCCCCCCAAGAGAACCCCAAACCCAAAACTGAAAAATTTTTTTGACTCGGAACTACAAGACTTGCTGAATCCGCAGAGGGTTTGAACACCTCTCTAGCTGCAGCAGCTGGCGAGTTATGGCCAAAAAAGTTCCGGCCACTGTACTGGCCGGCGCGGGCATTAAAGGGCCAAGAGCACGTGAAAAGCTACATAGTTGCTACATAGTTTTTCACGAGAGCACGTGAAAAGCTACGTAGTTGCGCTCAGCGTTTAGAGGGCCTCGCGGCCACGACTTTGCCCGGGGCCTCACGTTCATTTAATCCGGCCCTGACTGCATGGCCTGACGGTTCTGGATGATGAGACAATCGAATGGCTGCTCAACACCTGCCCCGATATGTAGTGCGGTCAAGTAGTGGTTAGAAGAGCTGGCTCAAAATATGAAGAAAAAGTTTGCTTGCATTAGTAATCGCATGAAGTTGTACTGTATCATATTTTATGTTTGGTTTGAAGATCTCATTTTTTATAGCAATCAAAATCATGACGAAATTGTTTGCTGTTTATAAACTTTATTATATTGTTGAATTATTTGAATTGAGTCAATTTTGTTGAAATTACAGTATTTGTGGGTAAGTGTTACAGTAACAAAAATATTTTGTTATTTTTCAAATTTGACAACAGTCATCGAAGTCCTTAATTTACCCGAGCTAGCCAGGTAGTACTAGGTAATTGGAGTGCTCCATCTACTGGAGAAAACGGTTCAGAAGAAGAGAACATTGCATATAAAAATTTAATCATGTTAATCGTTCCTTTTCTCTGCGAGTTTAAACAAACACACGTTGCAAAACATTGCATGGATGACTTAAATACAAGTTACAAACTGACTGTACCGTATAAATCAACACTCGTGTTAAAATGGTAAAAACGACTTCCAGTTCCATGGATAGGTATCAGACAAGAAATTACTTCAAGAAGCAAACCATTTGTTGGGACCGCATATTCAGTGTTTACAGGTCCGGAAGATTTGCTGTGTGGCAGGGTTAGGACACATGATACAAATCGGTACATTTTTTAGGAAAACTTCGCTGAAAGCATGTCAGTAAATGTAAAACACGTCACATAATTAAATTATCAAAACTTAAACATCATGGAATGCATCAGGTAAAATCCATATGAAGATCAGATAAAACTTTTCTCGTCTAATCAATGAAAAAACGCCCAAAGTCTATTTTAAGCAAACTAAATATTTAACCTGCAAATTCTGTACAATGTGCAGTCAACATTCTAACTTTATAATAAACTGTCAACATGGTTTACAATGGTTGTGTGTCAAGAACAACAACAACCACTCATGTTCATCTTCTGGGACCTCAAGAAAGCCTTTGAGAAAGTCCNTCGCCCTGCCATGTGGGCTGTGCTTGCTCGTTTTGGATGTCCAGAAGACTTCATCACCCTGATTCGTGCTCTCCATGATGGCANGGTTGGTAGAGTCTGCCACCAAAGCATTCCTTCAGACCCTTTTCCAATTACCGCAGGTCTCAAGCAAGGATGTGTCCTGGCCCCAACCTGTTTTTCATTATATGTGGCTGCAATGCTAAATCAAGTCCCACCAATAAGCCCTGCCATTAACCTGCGATACCGTATGGATGGAGGGCTGTTTAATCTTGCTCGCTTCCGTGCAAAATCAAAAACATCTGCCATCACAGCCCATGAGCTGCAATTTGCTGATGACAATGCTACCGCAGCTCAGACCATTGATGACCTTCATATGATAGCTACCATCTACAACGCCGCTTACCAGCATTTTGAAATGGAAGTAAACACCGACAAAACCAAGGCACTTAACCAACCGCCACCTGGACAAACGTCCTCGCCAACGTCGGCATAAATGGAGAGGATCTGGGTGAAATGGATTACTTCCCGTATCCTGGCAGCATTCTCTCAAAAACTCCGACGTGCGCAAAGGACATTGAAAATCGCATAAAAGCTGCACACTGTGCATATGGTCGCCTTAGCCATCGCGACTTCAATAATCATGCGATATCCATCCCCACCAAATTCATGGTGTTCCGGGCCGTCGTTCTTTCCACCCTTCTCTGTGCGTGTGAAACTTGGACCTTGTCCCGTCGTGACATCAAACACCTTGAAAGCTTCCAACAGAGAAAGTTAAGGCAACTGCTCAACACTCCATGGGAGATGCGACTTTCAAACAATGAAATCCTCAAGCGTGCTCGGCTGCCTAGTGTGGAAGCCACCATCCTGCAACACCATCTCCGCTGGGCAGGACATGTCGTACGGATGGACCCCTCCAGACTGTCTGGAATCATGCTCTACGGCGAGCTAAATGAAGGAACAAGACCCCATGGAATACCAAAGCTGTGGTATAAAGACCAGCTAAAATGCTCCTTGAAACAAGCTGGCATAAATCTACAGTCTTGGAAACAGCTTGCCAATCACAGGGTAACTTGGAGAAGAAAAATCAGGGATGGTGCAGAGTCATTCGAGACAGCCCGGAAACAACAGGACGAAGACAGACGCAAACGAAGACACGAGAAACTGAACCAACCACGTCCCCTTCCCTCTATACCATGTGATCACTGCCAACGCCTATTCCATCACAGGTTGGGCCTTCAAAGTCACATCCGCCATCGTCATCAACCACAGATGGCCAAGCCCTGATTGCAGACGAATCCTGTGCTCGGACACGAGCGGGAGCCGACGACGACGACAACATGGTTTACAATGTTTGAGTGTCTCCAGTTAAACAATCAAACAAAAACAATATTCCAGCATTTTAAGAAAAGCATGCACAATGATATTACAAGTTTGTCAGATTTAAAGTAACCTGCCTGTCCAGAACATATTTGCGTACATTCACTGAGTTGAAATCCCTCTCGGCAGAAACATTGATAGCTGCTCAAAATGCATGTGCACTCAAGTACAGGAGATTCCGATCCACAGTCTCTCACGTCGCAAGGAGGGTCAGTCGCGCTGAAATTAGCTGAAGTAAAATCACGTTAGCTTGCTTAAAGTCCATTATCAGCTTTGCAGAATCGTTCGATCTGGATTATTTGACTTTCAAGTGTTGACTTTTCAAGTGTGTAGTTATGCATGCATGTAATGCAGGAGCACTTTGATTGCATGCACATGCATCGTCTGATCGATCGAGGTATAAAGTACGCTTTCAATTTAAGGAAGGAATGGTTGTCTTATTTATCCATTAGAGTTTCTTTGCATCAGATTTGTAAAATAAAGAATCCTGTTTTACTGATAGTTTTTTGTTCTCACATCACAATTTTCTTGCTGAAGACCATTAACTTCACTTAGAAACAAATTGGGAGCAGACGAGACTGTCATATTATGGTAATTGTTTATGCGTTATTAATGATCTTTTTTTTAAGAGACAGTAGAATTCTGAAAGCCAACAAGGTCAAAAGTCTGCACATCTTGATGCAAACGGCTGTATCAGTGAATAACGAGATCTGCAGATCCCCGATTTCTTTGTTTGCACTTCGGAGCAGCCGTGCACTTTGTTTGTGTCATATTGAGCTTCAATGTGCAGAAAAAGGTTTTAGGAATTGCATTTTAATGAAATTTCACAGTTCTCTTTAACAGTCGCTGCAGCCTGGCTGACAAGCGTTTTCTTTGAACTCATCACCCTGGGACATCTTGAGCAGTCTGTTGAATCAACATACAAAGAACTACTTTGTAAGGAAATCTTGAAAACTTTGCCGGCAACAGTAAATTAATCCTTTTGCAAAGGTAATGCTCAACTCACGGACATGCAGTTAGTTTATAACACTACCAAGTTAAAGATTGCTTAAAGCTTGCTTTCGTTTTCAATTTCGCAACATGTTTAGGCATTAGCGTGTGCTCCTTTTGATCCTTCTCGCCAACCGCGTCGGCATATCTGTCTTCACGGATAAGTAAAGTTTTAGAATATATCGCTTTTGAAACGCTTTTTTTCTATAGGTTCAACTGTGTAGTGCCATTCTCTAAGTAAAAATATTCGGCTCATTTTTCACATCACAACGTGGTTGACCACTAATAGCTGTTATAGTTAAAAGCCTTTGAAGAACTGATTCGTGATAAAGTAAAAAGGAGCAATGGCTTGCTTCTGATAATCACGCCTATTGACTTGAATAATGCTTATCATATTTATCAAAAAACAAATCTTGGAATCAATTAACCAAGCTATACCTAAATCCATATTAACGTCGTTATTTACTTGTTTGTAATTATCTCAACTGCTAACTTAAATTTATGGAGAGATTCTCAACATCCACTTTCCAGGCACAGAAAACTTCGTTTTTCGGAAGATCTGTTTCAGCCACAATAAGGGTTTATACAAAGTTAAGGCACTTAATTAAAGTTAAATTTTGAAAAAGTTGTGATTGAACTCTCGTTGCACAAAGGTAGCGAGTTGATCTGCAAGTTCAGTGGTGTGTACAAGGTAGAAAACAATGTCGATTTCAATGCCTACTAGAATATGTTTAATTGTTTATCAATCGTCTGTACACATGGCTTTACCAACCTCTAGATAACCGAAATAACAAATCTAGACCGCATAGCCTAATCAAGACTCTTGCCACAACATATGGTATTCATAGAATATGTAATGAATGAAGTCATGTTATTTTAAAAAAAGCAAAAACGGCGCTATGCAAAAATTTCAAGAAAATATTTTTTGTTGAGAATTTCCTCTGGTTTTAATAACATCACTTCAATTGGTTTAAATTACATCCTGGAAACACTCCTGAAAAACACAACATTTAAAGGGAATAAGCGATACTGTTATGATGTAAGTGAAAAAGTAATAATTTGGATTTCATTGTGCTTACTGTAACAAGCAAACATGTTGAACAGCATTTCACTTGTCATAAAACGGATGATGGCTCAAAAATTTCACAAATTATTTTCAGATTTCACCTAAGTTTATTTTAGTTTAATTTTGTTATACGAAATATAAACTTTTAGACATATACAAATGACATTTTGTACGATAAAAAGTGTATTGACATCATGTCTGAACAAGTTTGAATTCTACTTAATGACATACCTGTTTTTACCTGAAAATGACATATCTGAAAATTAACTGTAAAGGATTTTGCAGCAACTAGTACTCAATGGAAATTGCGGTACACAGCAAGAATTCTCTGTTTCAGCAAGTTTCATAAGAAATTGTACCATTTCAATAAGAATTCCCAACTTAGGAGTGTGATGTAAACATGATCCAGTTGGACATCCGGAGGGAGTCGGACAAAAAATCCAACTCTTGACTTTTAGTGTTGTTAGGAATCCCACTCCGACTCCAACTCCATCCAAAAACTTCCGACTCCTTGCGACTCCGATTCCGTAACCCTGGTAGTTAGTGCATTCACTTCTGTCACCTCATTTTTACAATCTTTCAGTGTCCTCTCAGAACACCAGGGCATTTGACACACACGAGTCAGCCAAAGAACTCCTTTTCAATTCACGGCTTTTATCATTTCCGATCGGACTTCATCACAGCCTGCAGCCTTCAGTGCTTTGGCAGCTAGGAGGACTTCGATTGCAGTGACGGTATTTTCCTTTCTCAAATGTATTTCGTGTGTGTCCGGTGAAATAATATTGTCTTGGTTTATATGATCTTTTAAATACTCTCTCCATGTTCAAGGATGTCCTCTTCATTGTTGAGTAAGATAGCATTTTGGTCTTTGATGGATCTAACAGTATGAGAATCAGATCGTTTGTAACGTAGACACCGGATGGTTTTCCAGAAAATTTTGTTGGCTCTGCCAGTAATTGGAATCCAGTTTATGCCCGAAATTCTCCTACGATTGCATTTTCGTTTTTTCACCGTGAGTGCTGCGGACTTTCGCGCATCAGCGTAACGCGAAAACAAAGAAAATGCGGCTTTGTCTTGAAGCCATGTCTTATAAACAGCTTTTCTTGCTTGAATAGCGTTTTTCGCCTGTTGGTTCTGCTACGGGGTTACCTTTTTGTTATTATTCACCACACCGAGTCCTTTCGGTCTGCATACCCGAGCAGCAGATAAAGCTATAACTGCTTTGAACAGTTGCCACTCCAGCTCCATGTCCGCTGTGCATTCCCTGAGCTCTCGGAACAAGGACGGTACGCTCTATGCGAATGTCTTTCTTATATCTTTGTCGGCCAGGGCTTCCAATTTTATTCGGTAGGACTTGCTGGTCCTGCATATTTCTCTATAAACCCTGTTGGTTTTTCAAGATCTAAATTGCAGACCACCAGAAGATGATCGCTCGACAAGTCTGCACCTCTTTTGACACGAATGTCCAAAACTGAACGGGACAAACCAGTTGAAACCTTGCAGAATCCAGATGAGTGACCGGTGATCCAAAGAAATATCTGCATCAGGTGAACTTGTGTAAATCTCTGTGTTGGAGGAAAGTGTTCATTGTGCACAGTGTGTTGTTACAGCACAGTTGTAGCAGGAACCCTCCGTCACCTTTTGCGTCAGCATCACCTTGTCGACCGATCACACCCTTCCACTTTCTGGCATCATTCCCAACGTGTGCCTTGAAGTCTCTCGAAACAATTGTGGATTCGTTAGTTTTAACTTTTCACAAGGCACAAGGATATCAAGAACTGGCAGAGCATCACTATATCTTCAACGAATTCGGGGTCCACTTTGGGGCGGTTCGATGTGCACACTCTTCTAACTCAGTACAGGGATACATTTATCAACACTATTTGCTAGCTGAGTGCTTGCAAGTATCCCCACTCCAGCCTGAGCAAATGTTGCTGGCTAGCAATCATAACGGAAGAGTTTCGACCTTTCATCCAGCTCTACAGTGTCAGCACCAAGACGTTTATTCCAAGAGATGCCAACAACATGCATGGAAAATNGTTTGGATTCNCGAATACCTCGAGTTCGTGTTCGTTTTCTGTGAGTGAGGTTATGTTCTAGTTCCAATTACGTGGTTATGGCTAGATTACCATTTTCACGTGGCTTTCACGT
>JGI24158J21664_10001368_pt1 | contig 27261 bp, 22 predicted proteins | sample Ectturendosymbi3_FD_21664 | JGI IMG/M metagenome (IMG submission 21664) | reverse complement strand
TCGGAAGCACACCGAACAAAGTTAAGCTGATCTGCGCTTTATGAATAAAATTGCTGTCCATTATTACGCGAGGACTTGCTCCGTATATATGCACTAAATACTTTATTTTGTGGTGAGCAAAATTCGGCCATGAATATTTGCTTCCATGGGGATCCCTTTAATGTTTATTCGCTTCTCAACGTAGGGAAGATTATACGGTGCATCGTCCGAGTTTGTCGGGAGTGGGGGTGCAACACTAAACGGGAATGGAGCAGAGGAACAAAGATGATAAATCCGATTTTCCCAAGTTTGAAAAAGTCCTCACATTCGACTGCACTGAACTCTTGGCCAGAACTAATTTTTCACACTGAATATCGACACCCTCTCCGCTTCCTACTTGGATCCAATTTTGCGACTGATATTCTACGTTAATGCGGTACATCGACTGGGCGTGAAAGTAGACACACGCCCAACCAGCACAAGTGTTGTTTGGTTCTGAGATGATTGGCCGAATTTCATTCGATGACTGATAAAAATTGGAGATTATACCGCAAAGTAGAACATCGCATTAAAAATGAAGCTCAGAATTAGAGGCTGTTTTAAGTGAAAACCTTTGATAAAAAACACAAATTGTTTGCGAATTTTACTTGAAGGACCTTCGTTGGGGAGGAGCACGGTACCACCCGAATCCCGACCACCTTTCACACAGGTGTGTTGTCACTCAAGCACTTAGAGAACCATGCTTGCAACTTGTTTTTAGGCAAGCAAATCTTTTTTTTGCAGAAATACTCCAGCGCTACCCTCCACCTTATCGAAACAAGCGGTTTGTGGCATGGACGCCTGCCAACGAATCCCAGAGAAAACAAAGGTATCAAATAGCGTCATAGAAGAAACGCTTGATGAAACAATGTTCGATGGAAAAAAAAGTTAACTTCCTGCAAACATTGACGAAAGGAAGAAGTCAACAAAACACTGTGTCAGTGCCGCACATGATTTCGTTTTCAGCGAAAAACGCACGCAATGTTTCCTGCGATTTTCGCTTTGTGTCCAGCAGCGGGCGCCCATGGCCATTCACAAATGCACAGGAACATAAACATGCAGAACAAAGTAACAGACATCTACATGCTGCAAAACATGAAACACATAGTTTGACAGTACTGTTGCTTAGCAGCGCGCAATAGATCGACAGAGTCACGAATGGTGTGCCGTGGCGTAAGTCCAACTGCGCACAAACGACTAACAAGTACACAAAAAAAACGTGCGTATAATAATCTGTGTAAATAGTTATATAATGCGCAAGTCCAGTGATGAGGTGGTCTTCATAGTCGCCGGTTATCCTATCAATGACATCAACCCACGTTGTGTGAAGGGACATGCACGGACGGGGTGGGCTACTGTCTTCGTTCGGATTCCGCCGCCTTCTTCAAACGCTTTTTCAATTCGAGCGGGAACTTCTCGTAGCACTTTCGGCAAACCGGCTTCATGTCGTATTCCACGAACTTATTCCTGAGATTTTCAAACAAGATCTTAATGAGTTGCTTGGCCGTTGAGGGTGGTCTTCTGCGCGTTTTCCATCAAGCAGGGCTCAGAAATAACAGGAAGCTGATCACAAGCGCAGGGCGGTCCACTGGCGAGTTGATATCTGTTTCGCACCTCGGCACAAGCCGAGAAAACGACTTACCGAGATCTTTTTTTGTGTTTGAGTTTCGGGTTAGTTTTGTACAATTTTAGTAAATTGAAGAGCCCAATTCTTTTTTACTCACTGCTCAACTTACAAGGCCAGCTAACCGAAATGTGAATAGTGAAGCAATTTCTCGCTTCCTGTATGTCTTTATGAAGTAGCCGGGGCTAACCTCTTTTACAGCAAACCACTTCCTTTGTGGACGAAAGCAAACGCTTTCATGGGCCTGATGCAGGTACAGCTGGGAGGAGGGGTGTGGGGTCATTTTGCTATGGCAGACAGATGTGCAGTGGCAGGGGCGGATCCAGCCAGGAAATCTAGGGGGGCGATTTCGAGCTCGCATGAATTGCGTCACGCGGTTAAGTTTCTTTTTATTATTTGCTTTATCGTGCTTCCTTCATACATTAAACTCCGGCAGTTTGCAGACGTTTTGGTTTCAACGCGCGTGGTCTGCTGATGAATGCCGCGAGTACAACCAGCACGCCGTATCTGTCCCTATTTGGCACACCAGTTTTGGTTAAATTCACTTTGCAAACCGTTTCGGTTTTTCGAATTCATGCTGCGAAAAAGACCGCCATCTCTGATGTGCGCTGAGTTTCTCTACTGTTGGCTCTTACTTCGCTTTGTGCATATGAGAAAGCGCGTTGCTTTCCTTATTTTTCGTAACATCCCGTCGGAAGAGATATTTTATTAGTCAACTCCTACTATCTGATTTCTGAATACCCACGATTACAAAAGCATTTACGCACAAGTTATTTACGGCATTCAGATAAAGTGGCTTTTCAGTTTTTTTTACTTTGAACGGACGTTGAAACACATATTTCCCGAAGAAGAAACTTACCGTAGACCAGTAGGAAAACTCAGTACAGTCTATTAATCCACAAGCATATTTTTTATTTCACAAAATTTTTATGAAAATGTCTTTGTTAAATTGCTATTTTCGGCATTGCAAGAGAAAATTGTGCTTTGAAGAATCTTTTTATTCGAGTTGGGATCTTACTCCCCAACCACAGAAACGCTCGGTAAACAGCATCATGATGCACCTGGATGCGGTTGGTAAGTTTGCTAAATTATCCCATTCCAGCAGAAGGCAAAGCTATTCATATTGTTTAAAAGTTCGCAAAAATCAAAAGATTAATTGATTTGTTATAGATTTTGAGGATAGCAATTTCCTAAATTTCATCTTGGTTGCGTTCTTACATCTGGTTAATTATATACTGGAGGCAACGAAACTGAATGGTCGTAAAACACTGCTGCATAGCACAAGGAATTCGGTATGATGCTAACAAACACGAAAAGTGCAACGCAACAATTATAAACGTACAACTGCAAAATTACGTGCAAATTGTAAAACTCGCGTTTTTTCAGGGAAACCACTGATCGCCAACGGAACCCAGTCTGCTGCGCAGCGACGCAAATAAACAGCAGATGATGGCGAATGTACTCACTTGAGCGTCAGTTTCGTATTGCAGCATGTGCACTGGAAGTGATCAACACACCAGGACTTATTGAGCGCCGACACAACTGCAAAGAAATAAAAAAACATTCAATGTAGGATCGGCGCAGTCGGCTGGGTTTAGATTTGGCAACACCGAACAGTTAAAAGTTGTGGCAACCGTGCAAGCAGGTGGCGAACGTACTACTTGCTCGCATCGCTAGACTGATTTCAACAGTGTGGACGGATGTGGTTTGTGAAGCACAGCGAGGGTTGTTCAAGAACAGGGGAAGTTCGTTTTTGAAGTGGTCGAAGCTCGACTCAAGCGCGTCGCTGTAACTGTAGCACAAGTCCAACAGCATTTTCGTGATTTAATTTATTTATTTTTTGGTTGCAAACAGCCTTTTTATTCGCTAGACTGAGACAAAACTTGCTCCTGAACTCCACGTGGAACGTACGTTTGCAGTAGTTACTGCGCTAACAACGCATCACCAGCTACCGAAGCTGAAAGCATGCGACTCAACTGCATTCGTCAAATAAACAGTTTATAAACACAGAGTTTCCCTGAGTCTGCGCAAAACAAAAATGAAAGCTATTATAATTTTTAAGTGCTAAAATTTTTTTTCTTTACACTTTCTGAGAACAATTTCAATGCTGACAAGTGACAACAGTGTCCATCACGTGCAGCGAACAAAAGCGGAATAAGTCCCCCTCCCACTCCGACACGACTGCACGGCCGCTTACCGTCTCCGTCAATGACTTCATTGCAGTGATAGCACACATCTCCGAACAGCTGGTTGTAGTGCGTCTCACAATACGCGTGTCCATTCTTCTCGTAGTGTTTCTGGCCGAGGAATGGCTTTTCACACTGAGCGCACACGAAGTGCTCCACGTGCCTGTGACGACAACATGACGTCGCTCTTATTTGTTGTTCGCCACTTCGCTTATGATGAAACAATGAGTTTCGCGCGACGGACCGACGACTCTCAGAAATGCGCGTTAATCTTCTCTTTTGAAGATCGGCAATGTCAGCTGCTGCGCACGTCAAGAAGTTGACTGTCTTGGTTCGTCGTCGAAAACGTGCTGGGCAGAACTTTGAAGAGGGGGGCAAATCAAGGCACCGCCACATCTTAAATATCTTCGGGGATCTAGCGCATCCAACTGTGTCGAAAGGCATTTTTGCAGCAGTAAATCAGATGCTATGTTTTCCAAGGATATCTTTCGACTACCGAGCAGCCCCTTCAGCTCTTATTCAAAAAGAATGTTTCAATTTAAACTTTCATATGGTTTGATAGATGTCCATGCGTTGTTAAGTGATGTGGTTTAAATCTCAGGTACAAAGCAAGAGCACAAAAAGAAATAGAACAGAAAGATTCTTGAGGCCCAAACCATTCATTTGAAGGACCGTTGGTGTTTTTTCCGACTTTGAAAGAGAATCGCAGCGATTCAGTCTGAGTCCCCCCCCAAAAAAACAATTTAAAAATCCCATCACAAAACCCTAAGAAATGGAGTTCAACCATCAATCCCGCTCTTCATTACAGCATCCTATGTACAGTCGATGAAACGCGTGAAACGACGCCGTGAGTTAGAGACACTCAGGCCCAGCAGTGAACGACTTAACAAACGTCTGTCAGTGGAAAATCGAACTCGGCATTAATTTGCTGCGTCTAAACCTTTTGTAAAGATGGGTTCTCTCCATTGTCTAAAATCCGAGGTGCTTAGACGCTTTTTTAACATTTCTTTTAACTGACACATCCGACGTCCATAGCGTCAACCGCGCATTGCCATTAAAGCATCTTTCAGTAAAAAGTTTGCCACCAGCGATGACGTACTTTACAAAACATGGATACTTCACATATTTTTTCAGTATTTGTTTTCAACGCTGTGATTTCCCCCAGCGGGGATAAACATGGACGGAAACGATTTTTAAAAATCTTCACAGCTTTCAGATGATCCTGGTCCACACGACATACCAGTGCTTTCCCATCGCACTAACGACTCTCTCTTCGATGGGTCTCCTGCACGCCCCACAAATTGGGATGCCTTGTTTGTCATGGCAGGGGAGGCAAAACAACTCGCCTCGCAATTCTCTCGCATCGGACGTCAGCTCCTTCCTGAAAGTTGAATCAAGAGCAGACGAAAGGTAATGAAACGGCACCGCAAAGTAGACGTAAGTTCACATACAACAAAAGAGCACCTGAACGAAATGGTTTCTCAACAATAACAAAAATCTGCATGGGTGAACGCTTTCTGTATAAAAATAAAGATGTAATAGTCCCCGAACGATGTTGTTTATTTTTGACTAAAATTGCTGCAAAGCTGCCACCAAGATTTTTTTTTATTTTACCAGTTGCACTTATTTGCAAGTTATCACAAATTTTTACGCAACTGCTAAAAACATGCAGCAAAAAGTTCAACAACAAAACTCCTATGAGAAAGTGAATAGATGTTGAACTACTGTAGTGAATGCCATGGGCGTCGGAAGGATTTTTTCCGGGGGGGGTCACTAGGATATCTTTCCTAAACTTTTCCAGGGGGGGCCAAAAGTGGTTAAATTTTATTTTTCCTACTCGAAACTAAGAAAACAACCGTTTTTGGCTGAAAATTTCAAAATCCAGGGGGCCTTGCTGTTTTTGCATGCTATAACCTATGTCTCTCTTTAACCAAATGCTCAGTTCAAAAACTAAGCCAATTAACGCCAAACTTGATGCTAGATCATGTCCACAAACGTAGGGTAGTACAGGGAAGCACTAAAAATATGGAGCAAGTGGCAGTTCGTGCACGAATCGATGCAACACAACGCATATGTCGCGAAAAGACCGCGGTAAATCTGTAATCGCGGCGTAGCGGCAATAAAAGTACCCGGTGAGAACCCACCCACAGAGGCAATTAATGTTGTTTTGGCAATAAGCAACGTAACTGCAGAAAGCAATTCCAACTGCCAAACGAAGTGCGGTCAGTCTGGCGCAGCAAACACACCAAGCGAAGCCCAGCCCGCGNGAACAAGGCAGGAGTTAATGTTTATCTGCGGTTTTCCAAGTAACCATGCGAGTTCAATTTGTTGTTCACTGAACNAACCGCATGAGCCATCGTTCTGAAGGTTCAGAATCACATAATACACATCTGGCTATGCAGTTGCCGCGAGCTTTGCAATCTAAATAGCAAGGAAATAAATCCGATACAAGTTCATCGCGTCCACTGTGACAAACGATCGGAGGGAAAAATGAAAACAACCACTAACCCTTTCGAGCAAAAAATCACAGGTTCCTCTGTTTTGCTCCCATCATTAGCGGCGCGGCACAATGGGGAACGACAACTACAGCGAACACTTTAGCAACGTGAGACGTAACAGGATACATGTCATGCGCCTTGACGACACATCTTACACCATCCTCGCCGCCACCGGTAGCAGCAGCGAACCAACGATACCGATTGTCGCACAGACCGCAGTGCATTCTGTCGTTTTCAGCCCGTGCAAACCACCAACGACCAACTTCTAAGTTTTGTTGCTAAACACAAGGAAAGCGTCATACCCGCAACTGTCGCAGTTGAAATGGAAAGGGTGGTACGGGTCTCCTTTGAAGCGCAGCGGTTCTTCTTCGATGATTGTACTGCGTTAAAAAAAGATGTGGGCAATTAACGTGGCAATCAAAATCAGGCTTTCCTGTCAGCCTAGCTTAGAGAAGAAGTTAAGACAGGACAGCTTGAGCGTCGACTATCCAGGCAAACAAAAAACAAACACGTTCTTGATAACAAATCTCATTCCCTTACTGGCACTTGTTGCAAACGTATTTTCCCAGTCCAAGCGCTTTCTCCCGATTATGGCAAGGTCTGCATAAACTTCTGCCCGCATTTTTAACGAAGCCCACGTCAGCAAGTGGAGCGTTGCACAACTGGCATGTAAAGCAGTCCGGGTGCCAGTTGTTGTTCATCGCTTTGATCACACGGCCAACAATGAACTCCTCTGCAAGACAGCACACGAAGGTATACAATACATGAGCATAACTATCGCGCTTGAACGTAAACTTTCCTATTCGTTGTCAAGGCAAGCTCGCAACATATTAGGCTGACAAGCCTTATCAGAACTGCCCTAAATGGCAGACGACGACTAATATCACTAGCAGGCACACAAAAAAGACAGAATGAATCCAAGGAAAGACAGTGACAGAGGACAGTGCAAGTCGATAATCAGGGTTTCCTAACTGAGAGGCGTGATTACAAATATACGGTACCGAATCGGTGCTACAGTCTGTCACAATTCGTCAAAGATTGAGTCGCTACGCGCTAATCCAGCGTTTCTGAAACATTTGCGGGCAACGGACCCCTAGTACATCCTAATAAAGGTTACGGAAAAGAAACGTTGCATTAATAAATATTTGGAATGAGATCTTAATCATCACAGTGGTAATCGAAATGTCTGCAAAGCCTATTAACGCTTTAAATCACATTCACAGACCCGAGGTTAAGAACCCATGCGCTAAATTGAGAAAATCGCGAAAATTTAATATAAACTTATTACCTTGATTGGCATTAACATAAACCTACGCTTTTTAGCGGAGTAAAAGTCTGATTTAATTATGGGGAGGCAACAAGTAAAACCAAGAGCATAGCTGCATCAGAAATACCGATGTTGACCCAGCCTTGTCGGTAGTGCTAGCCTCACGCTATTTGCCAAGATTCCAACTTCTTCAATTATCTGCTTTCAAGGTGTTTTTGCGTGAAATGCGCACGATACGCGTGCATCGATGCGGAACGTTTGCGGCAAGTTGGGCCAACTTTTCTTGGTTTTACTTGCTTGAGTTAACGCTTTCTCCGTCACGCCCAGTTTCTTGGGCAACTGCGTTGGACATGAAGCAAACTTTACAAGCGTGAAACTTGTCCATAGGTAATCTAACAGCGGTTCAAAGAGATAAGTCGGCCAAACCGCGCAAGACATGGCAAAAATCGGGAAGAAATTCTTAGGAGCTTGGAAAGGTGTTCAAAAGATGCTCAAAATGTTGAAGTGTTATTACTCTAGTATTGAACTGAGTTCTTTCAGAATCTGCCTGACCACCAGAAAGGCTCGATCGTACATGTGCAACAAATGTTGACGTTTATATAAATTGGACGAAAGTTGTAAATAAGTGAAGACAACTATTTGTTAGTCGTTTGGACAATTTCACGAAACAATGCAGCGAAGGCTAGAAAAATGACGTGACAATTAAGAAATAAAAAATATAACCAAATTTCCAAGTCTTGTTTAGCAAACATCGATATCAATTCAAGTTTGGCCATTCAATCTAACCAAAGTTTCAGAGAAAGCTAAGATACAGGCAAGAGGCAAACAACAGGCTACCTTCGGGGGTTTTTCTGCTATTTTTTTGATAAAACTCTATTATGCCAGTAAGTTCAAAACAATTCAATTCGTCAGAACACAAAAAGAAACAACCGTGTACATGCAAACGTTCTACAGCAGTGGTTCTCAACCTTTTCGCTGAAGGGAGCCAAATTCAGACCTACGATTTTTTTGAAGAGCCTCACTAAAACTTTTTAACACAATCCACAATTGACACGTTTCGTTTTACAGCAGAACGAAATGTGTTTCACAAAAATTAGACGTTTTATTGAAAGACTGCTGAGGGCCGCACAAAGGGTGCTTGGGAGCCGGGTGCGACCCTCAGAACCGGGCTTGAGAACCACTGTTCTACAGCGTCTAAATGAGCGATGCAACAGAAACCACCCAACCATTATCATTTAAAGTACAAAATGCTTTGCAGCGTTTCATCAAGCTACGTCAAAAACAAAGTAACAAAATTGAAAGATTTGCGTCACACAGAGCAAAAGAGATCGACGAACACGAAAGATGATTGCGCTTGAGGAAACCGCGCGCAATAAGGGAAGCTGCGCAGGCAATCAAAGATTCATTTAATGTATGCGGTTTTCAGTATGAACGACTACTTGCCTTGCACATGAAAAAACACAGGTTAACCCGGAGTGCGTAATCATAAAAGGCAAAACTTCCGTTGCTGCACTTACCACATTTTCCACAACACGGAGCAAACAGCATGTGGAAATCATGTTCACAGTACTTGACTCTTTCGAACTAGAAATACAAGCAATAAAAGATTTAGACCGGACATTGTTCGGTGAACAGTCACACACATCATGAAGCGAATACAGCACGAGTATGTTTTCTGCTGGCGAAGTGCCGCAAATTTCACAAAATAACGCGGTTTATTATGGTCACAAATGACAACGATGCTAATCGCCGCTCCGCAGCAGAAACAAAAACAATTGCAGACGCGAGACAAGGTCTTGGTGTCAAATAGATCGCAAGCGCGTTGTGTCAAACCAACTTTGCAGCAGCAGTGAATGAATTTCGTTTTCAATGGGTAGCATCTCACAGCTCTGATAATTCGTTCTACGCGAAAGAGAGTGTCGCCAGTGGCAACAAGTAGTCACAGCGAAAGGCTTATCACAATCATGATGCACTCTTAATATCGTGACGATTACTCGCGGTTGCGACGCACTCGCCTCGTAGAAAAGACCTTCTGGAAACTTCTGAAAACACTGGGCGCAAACGAAACACTCTTCGTGGTAGATTTCTCCGTTGGAGTTGACCATTTGTTCGACAGGACTGAAACCGCCATGGCAACGCACGCAGACTGCTTGTGCGAGCTGACTGGTCATGCTGACACTAGGAGAAAGAAGACATTGAAGAGAATGACGTCAATTCAGCTGATCATTGATAGGTCAAAATTATTCTTAATGTAATGTGGAGGACCAGGTCAAATACTTATTTCACCTTAATCTAGTTACGCGGTTGAAAGTCCTACCAAACGTTTCGCTGAGACATTTCGGTCATTTGTCTCGTAATGTTAGTAAAACCCGCCACAACGGTATTCACTAGCCTACCTTTTCAGACATCATGATCGAATTGACTTAATCTTTTTCAGTCGTTTCAAAAACATTTCGGTCTATGACCGAAAAAACCAGCTACCAATGTCTGTTCCATCGCTCAATGTACCACATTTGTGCGCAGCCCAGAATAACAATCCATTTACTCTCTTCAGCATTGGTTGTGTTTAACCATGTCACTTCTGCAAACCCTACACGGACAATAGGTTGTTGTAACCTTTGGCCTAGGACAGAAAAATTCAATCGATTTTAGTACATGCTCAAGTAAAATTACATTGTAGTGATTTAAATATACCACAACATCGATTTCTTATTTCACGCCGCCTGACAACGTTGGGACAAAAAATCACCATGGCTAGAAGACATCACATTAGTTACAGCACCGTGCGTACCTCGACCCATTCGCAACAACCTCCTTGCTTTGTTCCGTTCTGCGTCGGAACAAGCTCGAATCCGACAGTTCAAAGTTTCTTGATTGGGCATTGAAAGTCATCACAGCTAACTTTTTTAAACTAAAGGCAGTAATTCTACTACGCTTTCCTTACCAACTCTCTGAACGCAAAAACCGGAAGTCGAGAAATGGCCGGACACGCAATTTTTTCGGCAAACCAAAGTCAAAAATTGCTTTGCTTGTGCTAAAATCTGACATTCTACTGCTTGTGCTGAAATCTGTATCTTTAAACGATCAGTGTACGCTCGTATCACTGGCAGTCATATGAAGAAGCGCTGCCTTCGGGCATATGACCGCCCGCCAAATGTTCTTCCTGCCTTGTAAGTCAAGTCCTATGTCGAGATTACGTGGAACAACGCATGAATTACCACGACGGCGAGATTTTTGTTCTGCTGGCAATGCGGCCTTTCCGACCTCGGTCGCTGAAAGTTGTTCGTTCACCGCGTACCTTTACCTTTACGTAAATGTCGTTTACGATTTAGCAACTTGTCAACAGCAAAACAATCAGTAAATGAAGCTAGAACCTGCAGGGAACATTTCTTCAACTGTTCAGTCAGAACGCAGTCTAAACGCAATGGCTAAGTTGGCTGAGGCTGTACGCCGGTGTGTCACGCACGAATTCCACAGCCCACATTGCTGGAGAAATACTAACCGAGGGTTGGGCGCAAACGTGAAAAAAGAAAATGCTTGTTCCGGTACAACGGTCAGCTCAAACAAGCGTGTGTGTTTGTGCGATGACCCGCGTCGATCGTATTTTGAGTGGATCGGAACTCTTGTTGAAAGATCTAGAGAGCGCTCGGTAGCAGACCTAGCATCAGTGTTTCCGGTGAACAGCACAATGGCAAACAACCGTTATCGTTGCGAGACCGAGAATGTAGGAGAGTTGGTCTGTGAAATTACTGAATATGAAAAGGTGATCACGCAAAAAGGCAAGGAGCACTTTTAAAACTGCTTGCTGGCAACAATAAAATCTTGTACTCATATGCTGTGAACTTAAAAATGACGCCGACGTTTCAGCCAGCTAACAGCAGGCTTTCATCAGGACAAATGGAACGAAATAGTAAGTAATAGAAGTCAACACGCGCGCCTAATTTCTATGACGTGGGGATAACCACATTGAAGATAGGCTAAGAAGATAACAAAAAATTAAGGTTTGCACCTAAGTTGGGTAAAGACGATTTAATTTTTAATGATGCCGGCCTAAAGAAATCAAGTAAAGGTACTTGATCCACTATTAAGTCACATATGGCCAAACGTACGAATGGCTTTATTGGAATAACCAAAGTTGAGATTGTGATCTCACCTCTTTCTATTAAAAAACTCACTGTTTAGCAATGCCACGCCATTCTCACCTACACCATGTTAAAAACCCGTATCTTGCTCATAAAAGGTGGATTGAAGAGAAGCACAGTACAGTTGAATACACGAAGCCATTCGTTTTGCTACCATCTCTTTTGACAACTTAAGGAATTTTTCAGACGAACATTCCAACTTGTCCCGTTAAATGTCTCTCAAACCGAAAAATTTCACTAAACCACTTTCAACAACAGTACCTATGCTGCAGGATTTTACGCGATGTGTACGATTGCCGCGTGACGGCAAATTGGCGAAGAGGATTATTCAACAAAGTAAGTTGCGAAGATCGAAAAAACTGCCGACAAGATTCTTGAGTCCAACGAATTACACTCATCCCAAGATAATGACGGCTCAACAAAAAGCTGATACACAGCGAGCATCTCCTGACATGTCAATTTCCAACCAGTGCGGCGAAGCATTGGAATATTGCGTCAAGGAGTTGCGCACTGAGTTGTCCTTTCCGACCTTCCTCAATTCCTTCTGTACAAAAATTAGAATACAACATATTCTTCAAGCAAAACCTTCGAGTCAAAGCTCTATCTGCCTACGCAAAGTCGACTACTCTTCCCAAACATTCAAGCTGCTTCCACGCGAAGGCCTGCTGACGCATGAACACAAACCAAACAAAACGTGTGTATTACAATCGTTACAGCACTCAGCAACTCCACAATTCCAGTAACCATGCTGTGACTCGTCGAAGGTCACAGCAGAATGCTTCATGACGAGGGAATTCTCAGTTTCCCTTCACTACTCTGGTACCAAGAAAAAGCAGTGACCCAGTAAAGGAGAAAGCTACTTTTACAACGGGGTACGCGTGGTTGAAAATGCTAGAAAGTATTGATGAAACCTCGAATTACTACGAAAAACTAAAACAATTCGCACGACACCAAGAAAACAAAAATAATTTAAGTGATCGTCACTCGACATAAACGAAGGCACGTCGCATGCGTTGAGCGGCGTTTCCAGTGTATCCAAGAGAGTTTGTAAATGTAAAAGCAACAAATACTGCAGTAAATCACAATCTATGTCTCTGCATTTGGATTCGTTTGGCAATGAGAAGTTCATGTTGCGTCCGATATTATTTTTAACTGGATCTTTGGGGGTATAAACGTACTTGAACCGATCAAATGGTTCTTACTCGTTTTTCACCCAATGTTAAATTCCAGACCAACACTTGCTGACACAGAAAAAGCAAGAGATGCGGCAATTAGCACTCATTTATAACGCCAATCACACACGCAGTACGATAGATAGATATATACGATGGCTATGCAAGCTTAAAAGTTTCTGTGCTCGTCCGGAATAGGCTTGCTGTGACCTCATTTCACAAAGAAGTCTCACCGTGAGTAAGTCACATTTGTAGATATTTATGTTATGAGGCAAATGCAGCGATGCCTGCTAGAACGAAGTGATGAGCACGGTAACGAAATTTTTGCCATGTCCTGTTTATGGAAAAGTACAGCAGGTCAGAAACAAGGAGGCAGCCGCTAATGTTTTAATTTGGTAGCATTTTTTAACGTAACCAAAGGGTTAGCGCATATGGCTTGTTGCAAATGATCGATACTAATTTTTCCGAGACTGTTAAACATCCTGGCTATAGACCGGAAGTAACACGGCCAAATAAGCAAACTATTTCCACCGTTTGGTTTTGCTTTCATACAATTGACGCCTAACATCAGCTCTTTGATAAAGACATGCTTATTTGCCATGCATCACGAAACAAAAATACATTTCAGAAGCACAAAACAAGACGAAAATCAATATTTTCGAACGAAATCAACAGACATTTGCCGCTTATTTTTTAAGAAGGGGGGTTCAAGACCGATATTCCGAAATACATGGAAAGAAAAGCCATTGAAACAACTACTTTTGCTAATACTTACGAAACTGTTTCCGTAATCTGTCGAACTTCAAGTTTGATTTTTTCTAACATAGTTTGCGCGCTTTGGAACCTTTCATGTAGAACAGCTACACATTTCCATGGTTTAATAGCAAACCTCATTTTCATTTTTTCAGGTTTCATAAAACATGTTCAGACTTTTTTGTTACTCTCAAAATTGCGTGAAGTGCTTCAGGATCACGAAGTTTGAGTCCTTTTTTATTCAAAACTTAACGTTCAGAGTTACGGTGTGAGCCCATTTCATTTTTCACAAGGCTCACAAACGCAGCAGCTACAGCCGTCGGAACTTAAATTATATCATGCGAAACGTGGGCACGTGCTGACATTGACGTCTTCTGCACACTTTGACTGTCTTACGGTTATGTTTGAACTTCCCGATAACGTCACTAAAAACAAACTTACCAACCTATTAGCAAGCATGAAGTCCTGTTATCATGATTCTTTCCGTAATTGCGATGGCAAACAGCCTGTCACCAACAAAAAGCACCAACATGGACAGACTGTTATCACTACTCCTGCAGGTGCAAGCAACCCGTGACCTCGAAATCTGTCACCATAAAAATCTAACACAACGGCACTTCCCGATAAAAAATCGTTAGTACATGTTGACAACCATCGAGAGATTCAGCTTTAAATCTGTCAGGAAACCGTTGTACATTTTACCGCAAACAAACTGTGAGCATAGCACAACTGTCTTGCAAATATGTCGGTGCTTGCATGAAAGCAAATTACACCATAATGCATACCTTGGGACCAGTGGTTTATAAGAGCTTACATGGCGAATTGCGTCTCCTTTAGTGTCTTCCAATAATTCTTTTTGGGCTTTGGTGATCTTTGCCTGAGACAATTCGTACTCGTACGCGCCTGCAGGAACTATGTTGCCCGGTTCCTTGGCCCGTTGGATTGGCAGTACAACTTCATTTTTCTGGGACGCAGTTCCATTTGACACAGTTGTGTTATTCATAATGCAACTAGTAACTGAATACCGAACTGGAAGATCTGGCGTGTAAATCACAATGTTGACTAACAGCCACTACTAGGCTTCCAGCTGGTGAAACTTTTAGACTTCTAGAGAGATAGAGAAGAGGTTTTTGAACTGCGGTCTTTCTCCGTCGTACGGTGTCGTAGTAAGACAAGCAAATACAAATACACTGCACACAACAGAACATAGAAACTTTTCCCGGTAGCACAGGAACTCTGAGTCGATAAATGTGCTGATTGTTATTTGCAACAATATGAAGAACGAGACACTATAAGGGAATTTTAGTTAAAATCATCAGCACAGTAAGGTTGTGTTGAACACATAAATCTAGCACGGCACCCCGGTCTCTGAAGTCGCGATTTAGCAAAACAATGAACTTCTCATGGCGGTAGCATCTGAATCAGTACCGAGTGTTAAATCGGGCGTTTGAAGGAACTGCTGCAGCCTCATCTCATCTTCACCAGCACGTAAACACATACCTGCTTGGGTCCTCACCTACAACTCGCGAAATCTTGATAAATGTCTTTAGTCAAAAAAACTTCACGTGAATGCGCAAAGCGAACGCAGATTGCCATGTAAGGAAAAACGCAACTCCGTTCCGCTACAAGATTCGCTTTCCCTTAGGCGAGCGCCGTTTCAGCTTAAATAGGCATCCCGGCATTGCGCTCGTTACGGTCCGCGCTTACACACGGCAAGGCTGCAGCCGGCATATCTCGCATTCTTGTCTCTGATGCGCCAGCCGAGAACCATGCTCAAGAGAGATAGAGAGGCAGAGCAGAGTTTTACACCCGGAAAATATGCTGCGAGTGATCTAAATGGATAACTACGCGGATTTTCAATCCTGCCTAAACCCAAACAATACACTTTTAGATGAGAGAAAGGTCTGCGCAACAGTTGCCAAGTTCGTTTTGTCGTGAACAAATAAGCAGCCGTTTGACAGTTTCAAATAATCACGTTTCGAAATGGAGATGAAAGTTTTTCGCAGCTAAAATTTTGAACTGCGAGCAGCACTGCCAAATTATTTCCTTGGCATGTTAATGTCACAACGCTTCATGATACGATAAAACGCTCCAACATCAACGGAAAGGCTGTCCGTTAAAAACATTTTGCTTCCCTCTAAGAATTCGAGGTAGTTTTCTATCTAATTCATGATCATTCACGAGCCGGTTGGATGCTCCTTGCCAAGCGCCTTAATACTTGGTACAACAGTCATTTCTTGTTCAGGGCGGACTTGTAGCAGCAGGTGCAAATCATCCACCGAATAAAACTTTTCCTTAACTTTCCTGGCAAAAGTGTAATGCTTGAAAATCAGACTTATCAATTCTGAAAATATACGTTTCATACATGTTTCACTCGTGTCTTTATGTTCAGATACACTTGTTTCGATAAATACTGCATCGACCTTCAAGCAGCTTCGTCTTAACAGTATATGACCACTGGGTTGAATTGTTTCTGAGGATGAGAGATAAAAAAGCACATTTTTCGCAAATTGGAAAATTGTTTTTGAAACTCACTGATCATGAAAATAACAGATTATTTTTTAAGTTATGTAATTTAGACTTTACATAAGTATTCAACTCCAAACCTCCCCACATGTTAATATTTTATTTGAGGACTAGGTTTCAGCAACAGCCAATCACCAATAATTACAATTTAACTAATGTTCAAAGCGCAAAATGCATTTTAATTTTGAACATTAAACTATAACGATTGCTGAAAAGCATTTGACCAGTGAGGCGTTTAGCACAGCTAGGCGACACGAAAGATTTTACAGCTGGGATAGAGCTGGTGAGTTCAACTCGGGCCGGTAGAAACGTAAACTCAACAGTATTTTAATGGGTTTGGTTAACGGTAATCAAAACCGGACAAATCAAGGTAGGAGCAGATTCAGTGCTACAGCATGTGAAATTCTGAACAATCAGAGAGAGGAAAAGAATGGTTCAACACAAACTGAAGCACAGTACCACAAAATTGCCAAGAAACCTTAAATATTCTGTTTAAAAAACCCAGACATGCTCTAAGTTTTCACTACGCGACTCCAAAAGTAATATGCAGCATCAGCCACATGGTGACATTCGCATTTCGTTGCTTAGCTAACGAGTGCGCTTTTCGACTGTTTGGAGCTGGGTGTAGGCAACACTTGGACAATATCTTTTTTTTAAGGTGTTTTAATGACCCGATTTGGGTCCCTAGAATCAGAGAATGCGGGTCCCTACAAGTCCATACCGGTATCTAACATTTTCCTTAAAAAAAGCCTTATATTGAACATGGACAAAGTGGGCTCAGCCTTGTCGAGCAAGATGCTTGATTACTGCATTTGTCATTTCTGGAACATTCCTTCAAACTGGATTTAGCCCTGAAACGAAAGAAGCTCTTTTAGCGTTTTATCACATGACCCACGCAGTTGCTGAAGCTTAATAGTCTCAAAGCGTCTCTCATAGAATGTGCCTCGGGGCTGGTAATGATTGTGCAAAAACGTTTTGGGCAGTGATGCAAGGAGCTCGGCTAGCGGAAACTGTTCCTTTGTTGAAAGACACGTAAGAAACCGAATCTCCAACATTATCCGCGATAATTAGTGCAGTTCGCATCAGACGTGAAAAAAAAACTCAGCTGAAATCAGCCTTCAGATGAGACTGCTGAGGTGTCAAACTGCCGTCACATAATGGTCTTCGTGAATTTTTGAAAGATGTCTTAGTCCTTGTAAGGTTTGTAAACCCAAACGTATCGGAAACGTTGGTTCTGCAAACAACTATATGCCACTGCCGTACCAAAAATCTATTCAAGGTAAATGTAATTTGAGTTAGTTGTAACACAGTCGGCTCAATGTAGATCGATGGCTCACTCATTATACACGAAAACAAACCTAATTTTGTTGCATCAATGAAAGGAAATCCTGATAAAAAGGATTGAAAGAATAGTTTCTTTCTATCATAATACTATCAACCGCAACATTTTCATGCGAAGGACCCTTTTGGCGTGAAGGTGAAGAGTTGAAAATGCAATGTCTCTGCTTGAGGCAAAAGTTTTAAGCGCAAATTTCTCCAGCATCGTTATGAAGCTCATGTTAACGTTATTTTGGAACATTTGAATCTTTGCCACTCGTGCGTAAAAAATCTCAGGTGACAAAGGTACACAATCGCGTAGCTGCTCTTAAATATTTTGAGTGGCTCTTCGTTATTAAATTACCAAAAAAGGAGACAGAGAGTGAGGTTACAACAGCGGTGTGACGTTGTTTTCCAAACTGCATGAACAAAATTGAGCCATGTACTCTAGAAATACATGTATCACTTTTTCTTCAATGGCGCAACGCAACATGTTCGTCAGAAGCGCAGAGCCGAGCCGAAGACCAATCATCAGCAAAACTGAACTTTTTACAAAACAGTGGCGAACTCCACTATGAGTCTGTAGCGCCACCAAGCGACTGAGTATACAAAACCATACGGCGCAAACAAAAGTTTTTCTTTCTTGTTGCAAAACTGTGCATTGAAATATAATCGACAGCAAATTTTAAGATGGGCCATCATTATTCTTTAATCCAGCAAGTATGCTCCGACGCAAGTATTTTATCCAGACAGTACCCCCTTCCGGACATCTTCACTCAAAACAAACCATACCATCTCAATCTTGCAACCGTTCAGCGCTGGCATTTGATCTGGGTATATGCGCTGTTTATTTCATATAAATGGATAACCCACTTTCGTGGTATTACGCAACTTTGCCTAAGCGTCCGGAACAACAATCGCCTATATTGCAGTTTCCAATAAAGCATATCATATGAAAGAGTTGTTCACTCATTGAAAATAAAATTGCATAAGAAGGGTTCTGAAGTAGATACGAAACTCGCTAATTTCATTTATAATATCTTGGCTCCGAATTCAAAACAGGCCGCTGATATAATAAACTTACGACTGATGGTTCAAAAATGAAAGTTGCTCAAGATTGATTAAATGTGACAAATTTTCAACATGCCATAAATGTCGAATTTATGCAGAATTTTTCACACAATTTAATACAAATTTTGTGGAAAATTTATGCAGTCAATAATTAGATTTTTTGAACTGCTAGATCACACACAAGGTTCATTACAACAAAAATTACTCTTGAGCAGATGAAAACGTGAAATTTGCAAAATGTTCTTGGTAAAATACGCCTCACACAGAATGACGATCAAACTTACCAGCCAAAACACGAAAACGTAAAGTTGACTATCTTTCAAATCAACAAACGAGTCACAAAATCTGACAACTAAGAAGTTAAACTCAATCTTATTTTATCAACTTCCAGCATCATATTGACATTGGCCAAAATGGTGTTTCGGATATTCATCGGGGTGTATCTGGCGGATTGCGGCTGTGTGGCTGAAAAAGGCCAATACATCGTCTCGCCCATCCCATTAAGATGAGTGTTACGCAATACATAAGCTCTCCTTTGCATGTAGTGATTACCGCATGATTGCGCTTGCAGTAGACTTAATGCAAGGTCTCTCCTACACAAATGTGCCTACAACCCCTTCCCGTGGTTACACCTGATACCGCAAAAGGTGCTGCGTGAAAGGATGTTGTTGACATCTCTTCGACCAAACGAAAATCGGCACTAAGAAGACATATTGTGTCTCTTCAGAAACCCAAGTCTCTTCAGAAACCCAAGTCAGCGTATACGCTCGAAGTAAGCGACACAATACACTGCAGCAGGTGGAGAAGTTAAGTACCTTGAGGTGGTATTCCCGAGTGACGGAAGACAGAACAAGGAGATTGACACACGGGTTCGGGGTTGGTAAAACAAATGTAATTTTGCGTGAGCTTTATCGCTCTGTGGTGAAAAAACGGGAGCTTTCAAACACCGCAAACCTGTCAGTTTACACACCGGTCTTTGTTCCGATCCTTCTCTTTGGTCATAAATCTTGGGCAACGACTGAAAGAGTGATATCTTAACTCTCAAGTACAAGCGGCAGAGATGGGAGTTTTGTGAAGAGTTCACGGTGTGACACTTCGCGACAAGTCTGCAGCTGTGAATTCTGTAAACCCCTGAATGTCGATCCACTTCTTCGCATAAAGAGATCCCAGCTACGCTGGTCCGGCCATACGTCCAGAATTTCCCGGGAAATATTGGCGAGGCAAGTCCTGCTAGCTACACCCATGGGAAAGCGGCCATGGGCCAGATGAAGCAATTACATCTCCGACCTGCGTCTGCATTCAAGTAGTGTCTACTCATCTCCATTGTTCCCAAACGTAACGAAAGTGGTTTTCCTTGTTACCATACGCGCCGCGTTCAAAATTTATGACGTCACAAAAAAGACGTCGAAACCTGCTTAAATTGGTAAAATAATATCAGTTCAAATATCCGAAAGTGGCGCTCACAATGATGTCAATTTTACAGGCGACTAACACTTATTCGATCACTCATAGTTTTTTCAAAACGTTTAGAAAACGTTCACAAGAGATTAAATTAAAATCCTGAAAAATTAAAAACACACAATTACCTACAAGTATTTATGTAAACTGCAGCTCTATCAATCCAAACAGCCATCAATCTTTCGACATTAAGTTCGTCTGCCACAGAGGAATGAATATTTAGCAAACAACAAGAGTTCAAACCACGTTGAGGATGGTCGATCGGAGATAATTTTTAATGCGACGAAGTGCACTAAAGACACGCTCTGCCTCACAGGTAGGCAGGGGCGTAACGAGAGGGGCAAGGGGGGCGCAATTCCCCGGGCGCCGAGTCACTATGGGGGCGCCAAATTACTGCTAGGGGTGCCGATACGTCCCAACAATGTCACAAGTACTTTCTTCATTATAGTACATTTGCTTCCGAAAGACCTGTTTCAAACACGGGGGCGCCAAACACGCTTCTTGGCCCGGGCGCTATCTAACCTTGTTACGCCCCTGCAGGTAGGACAGGGCAATGCGAGATACATGCGCAGGCAACACGTTACATTCGGAAACAAATTAGCTAAAGTTAGGTTTTCCGCATTCAGTTTTAAAAGAGCGTTGGGAATTGGACTATTTAAATCAGGGGTCTCAAACACGCGACCCGCGATGCTTTTAGGGAATTTTGAAATAATCAACACTAAAGTTCAGTTTATTCACCGGTGTTTAAAAGTGGCTGGCTAGCGAATGAAGAAGTTCCTTTCAAATGACGTAGAGACCACTAGAAATGATTTGCCTACAACTCACGATCTTTCCGCAGGAAATGAAATGCGAAACCTGGTTCTAGTAAGGTTCAGTACTGCCATTGTTGCGTCAACGTCATAATGCGGCCCTCGGGTTACTTCATAAGTCCTCATTTGGTCCTCGGAGCAATTTGAGTTTGAGACCCTGGTTTGAATCATTGCTTGCACAAAATTGCTAGATTTTGCTGTGTAAGTTTTGTTCGCTACATCGCCTTTGTAAAAGTCACATACAGCGGATGTGGTGCTTTGCTCTGTAGTACAGCTTAGAACTGCTTCAAGCTGCGCTGCAATTTTTTAGTCTTCCATTCCGTATCTATCCGAAAACCGTTGCAATGTGCATTTCAGAATATTGCCTTTGTACTTGTTAACAAAGAATGTAATAATACAAAAGAAATTCATGACACGATTTCAAGCAATAGACGATATTAATTAGCAATGCACACTTGTGATCAGTAAGGACTCATAGCATCAACTTCAAGAAAAGACGCTTTTGAGAAAAAATAAACACTAAGGGTTTTAACACAAATTGAACACACTTAAAAACTCACTGAGGTAATGTTATTCAGGCTATTTGGGCAGTATCAAGAAGCGTTCAGTTTGGCAAATGCCAAGATCTAATCTATACAGAAATTGAATAAGATGAGATTAACTGCAAGTTCCTCAGCAAAGCACAACACTGGACCCATTGAGGGGAGTTCATTGCCCACAGTGCCAAATACGAGAAGTATCAACAAAGCATTGCTCAATAAAAAAATGAAAAATTGGCGGGAGTGCTGCACTCCCGGCCAGAGATGCGGGAGCGCGTCGAACGCCGGCGCTCCGCGCCTGTGCATGTTACGGTTGCCTCACGGTCGGCCGCAACGAAGGCCTCCAAGAAAGCGACCTAATCTGCCCACGCGTGCAACACTGTCAGACCGCGAAACTGCACAGGTCGCGTGGAAACCGCAAGCTTCGGAGTGGAGTGGTTAACCAGTTAGATGCAGCAGCCACGAGTGTATAGTCCAGTGGCCAACTTAACGTTATGCTAAACAAAAAATGATTTTTGTGAACTGGGTTGAAAATCGATAGGAAATAAATAATAACTTTCTTGCAAAAAACTAGTCCAAAACCTCGAAAATGAAAAGCTTCCTGTAATGCCGTACCTGAAAGACTGTTTATCTAATTCAACTGAAAGCTTTAATTTCTTCTTTTTTCCGAATGGAAGGCAATATTTACGTAAATGATAAATACCGTTTGTGATTGTATAACAGCATCTACTAGAGCTAGACAGAGTCTTGCATATCACAATGAACCACATGGTTACGATGTTCACTTAACAGTTGCATTTGAGTGTAACGATGATTCCAGCACATTTTCCCAGCATTCCAACAGGGTTGTGGCTTAACCAGAACAAAATTTTCATCAGGATTTCGTCAAAATTTCAGTTCTCAGCATTAAAGCTCCTGAATAGCAAATTCCTTTAGAGCAGTGGTCGGACAGCGGGTAAGGTCTTAAAAGGAATCTGTATGCGATGACTTCAGCTGGAAATAAAAGTTAGCGATAGCATACCAACAGATATCATTGAAACTTTGCCGAACGACGAGTTTTGCGTGCCACACACCGCCAGGAATTTGGCTTTTCTTCCACAATTGACACAATACTCAGCGAATATCTTGACTGTCGCACTTCATTACAAAATCAACATCGCGCGTCACCCTACGACCGTTGCGTGAATATTCCAAAAAATCAAGAATCGTGGAAACGAAGGGAAGCGCGCTTGTGAGAGTGCACATGGAGACATTTTGAGTGTTGAGTTTTCGGAATGTGGTATCACATGCAAATTCGACCAAATTTTCAATGAGACTCTAACAAGGCCAAAAGGCCTAACAAGATACTTGTGGACAAACTCCTTCAAATTTTTACAGTTTAGCCGCGAAAAAGCCAAGTTTCCAACCCTACCTAGGATAAAGCGCATTCACCGGAAAAATGCCCCAATCTTGCGCAAGCAATGAACACCGTACCGAAACAATCAACTGCTAGCAAGTTACATGTCGCAGCAGATGTGTGATGATCTACCCCGACCATCTGATGTACGTCAGCTCGCACTTCAATATAAGAACATAATTACACATTGCCCGCATACAATGGGATGGCAGGAAATGCACACAGGATGGCTCTAAGTAGTACACGGCTGTGATTTTTTCGGAAAAAGCAATAAACAAGCAGATTCTTCGAGTGAAAATGGCTAGAAAATGCACAGCTCTTTCGACTGTCTGAAGTGTCATCTCTATACAGTTTACAAGAGAGTTTGGTAAAACGGCACTCGTTGCCACAGGAATCCAAACTCAGATTCTGACGAAATGGATGTGTCAATGGCGTGTTAACTTAACAGGATGCCATTGGCTATGCTAAGTTGAATGAAACGAAAGGAAATTAATGTGATACATGCAACCATTCATACCAATGATGTAACTTCTTGCAATCATCCAGAAAAAAAATTATAATGCGGAAGGCATCCATCGGCTTTTTTATGATGTACAAACAAAAATTAAGGTTGTTGGATCATCAGACGATACACATCAATCCTGACACCAATGCAAATATAACTATTTGGACTAAACTGCAAATAATACATTGACGAAGCTGCCTGGTGAACAGCTGCTGCTGCAATGCCCTTGCTATTAAGACTTTAAACAATCACGCGCACACAGAAACGCCTCAACTTCTGAAAGTTTTGGTCTGAAGTGGAAAAAAGCTATTAAATCAAAATAAAGTAGTTTTGTATGAAATTCAAATAAAAATAAAGCAGCTTCAAGCTGCCTAATGAACAGCATCTACTACAGTGCCCCTTTTATTCACATGAGTTCAAACAGTCATATCCGTGCACAATTAAACGCATGATAATATGTACCTGCTGCTGAAGTGATTCTGTTTCAAAGTTGTTTACTACAGCTGTTTTCAAACACGTTGGTTCCATTGTTTTACAATTAAACCTCTGAAGTTTTGGCCTGCTGCCTGACACGGAAAAAAACGAAGTGAAAAGAATGTATTTTCGTATGTAGTTGAAATAAAAATAAAACAGTAATGTTAAAAACACTCTGCCTTTATCAGATAGAAGAAACGTGTTAAGTGAGGCATACCACGTTGATGTGTAACCACGATGTACATTCCCATGAAAAGATTTAATCAAAACTGGTGATTTTACTGCATTTTAAATCAAAGAGCTTCAACACTGTGGTGAAAATAGTACCAACAAAACGTCTGTGCAAAATGCATATTTTAACCATTCTGTTAATGACATTTGAAAGTTTACATACTACATGTAATATTTGTCATTTACTTTCCAGGTGCAACTGATTAGTAACTTCAAGCAAATTTTGCAAGTCATGCTTCACACGCGACTGTAACCTCACACACTCCAGACACTAAAGGTCTCCAAAATTTGCAGAAAACCAGCAGGAAAACTCATCTGGTTTCGGAAAAGATACTTTACCAGCCTAACATATAATAAATGGCAAAGGTGCACTGAGTTTAAATTTAGTCTATGGCAGTTGCAAAGAATGAATTCGTACATTGCGTATGTTACAAAAATACTGCTGACTTAAGCACAACAGTTTTTCCTTTTTCCACCAAGGAAAAATACTATAATTTTGGTTGGAAAACGTTTTTGAAGATTACATGTCTTTTTGTAGTTTTGTTGCAGACAAAAATCAGCATATTCTGTATTAAAAAAGATACAAATCACAGGTCAACACTCACAGAAATAATCATTATTAAATGTTCTGTCTGACATTTCTTGCCTGAGGGTAACACAACATAGTGTACAGTTTAGATTGCAAGCGAGATTTTATACAAACAGCAGAGACAATAGAACCAACGTGTTTGAAAACAGTTGTTGTAAACAACTTGAAACAGAATCACTTCAGCAGCAGGTACATATAATCATACAGCAGTTTCTCTTTTGCAACACTAACCATTTCGTACAAAGTATAACTTTGCTCTATGAGAGGAAACACCAATGCAGGAGTAATTGATCTTGCCTAATAAAACTTTGACCAGTAACATCACCCAAGAAAGTTCTTATCTTTTATCCTACTACATAAGTTATGGCATACTGAGTTGTGGTCACCCACTTCATTTTAATCCCTCTGAAAACTAAGCCACAATAATCAAAGTTTGTTAAATAGTATGCAGAATGCTTGATGAAAACAGAGTGGATGTAGCTTAATACAACAAATTTCCACTCAATACAAGTTGGTTCATACGATAAATGATCCAGAACCAGAATTCTTACCTTATTTATGTTGCCTGCTGCAGGTGAAATTCTTTGAGTGAAGAAGTTCCTCAAAACCAAATACCAATCTTTATTTTTCTGGACTTACAACATAGTTAAAAACACTGCTTTCACTGTTGTAAAATTAACAACTTTTATTACGAGATTTAATAGGCATGGAAAACGTTCTAAAACCACATTTACAGCCATTCTGTTAATCTTTACAAAGAAGTGTTGGAATGTTTCACAAAAGTAGTTTTGTTAACATAATGTGTACAATTTCAATTTATTATTTAACTGAGCAAGCAACTCATTTTTTCACATTAAAGACAATCATTCTTAGACAAAGACTTTTAAAAATTAAAACTGCTCATAACGTTCACAGAATATTTCATATCCGTTTTGAACACTCAGTATCCACTATCAAGAGCAGCTATGTCCAACCCAAATGGCTTAGTGGGCCAAAAAGTGTGTCACTATCTTAACCAGGGCCACACATTGAATGACATATTATTGAGGGCCGCACACTGAATGACATATTATTGAGGGCCGCACATTGAATGACATATTATTGAGGGCCGCACATTGAATGACATATTATTGAGGGCCGCACATTGAATGACATATTATTGAGGGCCGCACATTGAATGGCTTACTTTGATCTTAGCAAACTAAATTTAGCCTAAACTAGTGTACAGAAAGTGTGCGAACCTAACTGCAGAGGTAACAGACGTGATAAAGTGGTTCTGAGGACTACCTGCATGAAAAATGTCAAATTCAAGATTATCAAAACAAGGACAGGTTGTCAGTGTGTGGGATACTTTTACTACAGCCAAAACCTAACTGGGCTGCACAAAACCCTCTATTGGGCCACGCGGCCCGCGGGTTGGACATAGCTGATCTTCTAGAGTTATTTTATATTCTTTCATAATGAACTATTAAAACTTATTCTAACTTTTCTGCCCTCTGCTATGAAAGGAAAATGACAAAGTTACAGAAAATGATGTTAGCCATTCTATTCATGAAGGCAGAAATATTACCTGTCTCCCATTTGCACCAATTGCCAAGCAATCTTGATTATGTAAAACAAAACATCTTAGAGTTTGAACATAAAACATATTAACATACAAAAGTTTCCATGTTACAAATTTGACAAGTATATTACCAACATCTATTCAAGGCAAGTGGGTAGAATATTCCACAGTTTAAATTAAACACCATACCACCCAACAATCAAAGTGAAAAGTAACACAATCTAGGATACAGCTATTAAACAAATGGTATACAGACAAATCCCAAAGTTCTGCAGCATCCAATTACTGGAGCAAAGGGTAACATAACAGTTATTTAACACCTTTGGCACTAGGCGGTTCAGCACAAGCCAACTGTTGGGCACCATCGTGTTTTCACTATGGTTGTGTAAGTGCGAAAGTGGGCACAAGAATTTTTGTGGGCCAACACTGAAGCGATGGCGTAAATGCACAAAAATTCTCACATGCTGGTGCCAAACATGTTAATGAAAATTTCCAGAGCTATTAATTACATAACTTCAACCCATTATTGTACAATACAGTCCTATCACCAGCACAAAAAGGTCTTTGAATTGCAAAGCTTGCATTGCTACATTATATTTCAATAAATTTGATAAATATAGCACTCTACCAACAAATGAAGCACATGGTATGATTACAAAGGTTGCACACTGGTGTGGCACATTAATGCAAAATCCGAAGGATTGCATCAGCCAAGAAATCAATATGAAATAACCTCAGCATCAATTTTAAGGTAACTTTGAAACTAATAAAAGACCAGTAAAACAGTTAGGATTGCTAAAACATCACAGATGTCAAAGATTTAAACAGCTATGGCTTAGCTATCATGCCAGTCTAAGCCACCTTTGTGATCACTCATTTTTTTCTTTAGGATACTTGTGTTCAGCTTTGAGCATGATTGGAACCTTGCAACATAATCTGCAAAAAATGTTTCTTAAACTTTCAGTATTTTGGCTGCTAAACATTGAGCCAAAACTAGTAGGAACGTTTTTTCTTGAACTTGTCACAGTTATAAAACTTAACTTAATACACTGCTGTGGCTTATCCATCTCAAGCTAAGTTTTTCATTAAGCAAACTACATAGTTTGTTACAGAAAATGTTTG
>JGI24158J21664_10001367_pt1 | contig 27273 bp, 20 predicted proteins | sample Ectturendosymbi3_FD_21664 | JGI IMG/M metagenome (IMG submission 21664) | reverse complement strand
TCAAAAGACTCGGACTTGAGCCTAGTTTCCAATGAAAACTTCAGCGAAACACTTTGGCCTAGCGGTTGGGCCCTAGGCCAGGCAACATGAGCCAAAATGACTCTAAAGCTACTTCACTTATGACGTCAGTCACAAAAAATCTGCACCCCCAACCAAAAGAATTTTTTAGAGTGCAATCTACTAGACTGGCTGATCCGTTTGAGCCCTTGAATAGCTCTCTAGCGCAATCGGCAGAGAAGCTAGGGCATTGGTAAGGCAACCGAAAACTGCTCTATTTTAGGCCGAAATCGAAGTACGAATATATCGTAGACCGGTTCTCAAAGTTTTAAGTTACTTAGAGTTTTACATTATGTTATTGCAAAGAATCATTCTCAGGCTTTGATGGTTTTGGTTATTGACAAACTGTGTCATGTTTGAAATGCAAAGTGTTGGAAGTGTACTTCTGGCAAGTTGAAGTCCACATTTGCTCAGAATTTTTTGTGCAATATTTACTCATTATAGTCTGGGTGCTTGTGAATTATATTACTGCTCGTTGTTGCATGAAGCTGAGGTATTATCTGAAAAAACGCTGTGTAATTCAATAGTATGTGATTTTTTCTTAACACCTGCCAGGTTGGTTTTACGTTTAAGACCTGTGTGAGCCACTTATTTATCATCACTTTGCAACTCCATAAGTCACTAGCTGATTGTGCTAGAGAGCTGTTCAAATCCTCAAAAGATGCGGCAAGTCTTTTAAGCACAATTGGCTGACGCGTTACAAAGTTGCAATGTGGCATGAAAATAGTGGCTCAATGCATGATTTCAAAGTATGAGTATTTCGTACACCGGCAGCCAACGTGTTAAACAAGTTAAACATTGGAAATATTAGCTTAAATTATGTGCACAACAATAGCAAAACGATGAATACATGGATGTCGGAATATGTCAGTTATATTTTTTGATGCAGTTATCAAAAATTGTGAACTATTTAAAATCTCAAGGCTACTTCATGTAAATCATTCATGATAGTTTAGATGACTGACAACGTTTTTGTTTGATGTGGTCAAAAACAGCTTTGCACTCTGCAGATTATTTTTGAATTTTTTAAAACTTGAATAGCATATAACAGCGTTATCATTGTGATAAGCCTGAATTAAATTTGCAATTGTATGTCTGCTTATAATTTAGACTATATTTACCTGTTTCCCAAACTTGCGGTCGGCAAGTAAAAACAAAGCTTCTTGGCAAGTGTTTTTCTGGCAAATTAGGGTTTTAGCAGTTGTTGCTTGCTATTTTGAAAAGCTGTTTTTAGGTAGAGATATATACAGGCTTGCTGCCTATTTTCATGAGTATGCAAGGAATCTAACATACATTCTAGCTATTGTAGCAATATCAGGTGTGAGAAATGACAATTAACTTGTAAAAATACAATTAAAAAAACTCTAAGTTTTCTGTAAACTTTCGTGTAATCAGACCACTGGGCTCCACTGTCAAGATTTTGCGATGATTTGAAATTGCATAAATTCGCTTTGAAGCACTTAGTCCTAACCAATGCAACGAAGTAGAATCAACCAGAAGGTTTTTGAAATAGGAAGTTGATCAGTTTGACATAACTCAATGCATAGTCAGACATCAATTATTTTTCAAATACTGTAGAATGTTCTGTTTGGAAAAGATTGTCAATGCATTGAGTTACGTGAAATTGCTTTCCTATTTTAAAGAATGGCTCACTGATTCAACACAATTACCTTTGTGGAGACCAGCTACTTGGAAACTTGTGGAATGGTTACATTATTTTCAGTAGGCTCCACTGGCAACTTGCTAGTTGTTGCGTTTGCTAATGTTTTGAGTTAGACATCAGTTATGCATGAACCCAAATGACATGAAAATGGTCAGTTCTTAATGTGTTGTTTCAATTGATGGTGCCTAAAGTTAACGTTGCAATGCCTTTTGTTGATTAATTTCAACAGCATAATGCAACTTGATGCTGTCACTACTGTTTGGCTGTTGCATTTTAAGATAGTGTGTCTTTAGATTTGGACAATTCAAGTGCATCAGTGTTGAAATCAAGCGTTTTTTTATTGTAGTTCAGAAATTTTGTCTTATGGACAAGTTAACAGTAATATCAGGTATTCTATTTATAACAGCGGAAGTATTTGCTGTTGCTAGTTTAGCACATCCAGATTGGATCAATACTGGCCCAGATGCAGGTCAGTATCAGCTTGTTTTATTCTATAACAAAAAAGCACTACAAAAGTCTGTGATTTAATTTGTTGTGCAACCATAAGAGTAATTCTCATTTTACCTGTAAAATTATTACGTATTTGTCTCAGCATCAACTTGGGTTGCTTCAGACGTTTCACAATGTTTGATGGCAATGCAGATATTCCAGCCATTTATTGCGACTGGTAAAATTATTTGTCAGTGTTTATAAAAAGTATTAAATGATAAATGTAGCAAACATACACTTTATCCTTGCACACCATGTTAGGTTCTGATACATTAATATCCATCATTTCTTTCAGATGATAAATTTTAAATAGCTCAGATATGCCTGTTTCTGGCTTATTATGATGTAAGTCATCACCCAGGCTCCAGATAGGAGTTTGGTGTTTCAGGAATATTTGTGGGCTGTTTTTTTCCGGTCATAGACTGAAACGCTTTTGAAATGACAAAAAAATTATGTCATTTTGGTGAGAATGTTTGAAAGTATAGGCTGAAAAACACTGTTATGGTGAGTTTTGATACAACTGTGAGATATTTGACCGAAATGTTTTAATGAAAAAAGCAGTTAGTGGGTAATAGAAGTGGGCAAGTCTGTTATTTTTTTTAAGTTAACTTGGCCCCAAAATGATAGCTGTGTTTCAGATACACATCAAAAAGTCTCCTCATGAATACTATCTTTTAGGATCCAGAAAGACAGGTATTGTTGATAAGGCACTGGCATACAGATGAGGATCATTGCTCACTGTGTAGCAGTCGTGTGTTTAAAATTACACCTATTTGATTTATTTCATAAAGTTGTTACATTTATGCAAAGATACAGGGCAGGTACTGTTGATATTTGCAAATGGAAAAAGAATAGAAAAAACATCCTACGTATTTCTTTGTGAGACTTTTCATTCCAAAGTTTCCCAAGCTCAGTCTGTTGGTTTCATGCTAAAACTTACCTGATCAATGGCAGATGAAAAATTTAACCAACATTAGGGTAAATTTCTTTCAGGATTTTCTGAACAAAAGTTAGCTTTGTTTGCAACAAGTAATGCTGCATGCTTAATGCCATATTGCTAAACTTCTCAGTTGTCAGAGTACTGTGTAGTCTTGTGGATCAATTTTGATCAGAGAGCAAGTAATCTGTAGTTAATAACCTTATAGTGATAAAAGATAAATTTAATTTTTGTAGTGGTTTTAATTAGTTGTTGCTCCTAAGTAGTAAATATAAATAATAACAGTTATTATATACAGTACTGTACTTGAACCCTAAAAGTTTGTGTAAAAATTAGAGTCACAAACATGTGACATGAGATTTGGCTGCAAATTTTCTGATAGATCGTGATGCTGTTGGAGTGAGGTTTAGTTATGTACTGTATTTTATGTGAACTGAGTTTCTTTTGGCTTTCTGCTCAATTCATCACTGAGTTTTTCTACTGCTACAGGTGCAATCACGCTGGGGCTGACTAAACACTGTCAAACTATATATGGACGAGAGCGAACATGCTTCCCTCCCACCCTACCTCCAGAATGGGTCGCAACTTTGATTTTCTTGTCAGCAGGAATTGTTTGCTTGGCCGCCACGTGCTGCTTCATTGTTTCGTCACACTGGTTTCGGTCAAATCTCATTTACGCCAGATGGGCGGCATTTTTGTCAAGTAAGACTTTGCGCTGCCCCCGTTTTCTTTTCTAAAGCTTTGCTACCATGCTTTGACCCAAGTGCGGAGTTCAGTTTGACAAGCCAGTTGCAGTACAGTATTGCTCTATGCATTGGTTTCTTTTGCTGACTGCAAAGGTTGGAATTATTTGTTACGAGACTGTGTTACCATGGTTTTGGTTTTATTTAAGTCAAATTCTTTCCTGTTTTTGCATCTTTCGCCTTATTTGTGCAATGCATGCTTTTTGCCCACATTCATGTTTTTTAAGGATTTAACAAACTCACATCATTTCAGTCTTTGACCATAACCGATGTTTTGTTTTACTAACAGTTTGTTGTCTATGTCATGTGGGAATGCTGTTTCCGATTGGATTTCGGCAACTAGCAGTCGGAGGCGAAGTCTTTAAGTTGACCAACCTGTGGCAGCTGGGCGACTCGTACAAGCTGCTCTGGGTGTTTGCCATTATACTCTCTTGCTCTGGGTGGTGCATGCTGATGATGCCAATGAGGATATGGTTGCTGAACAGATGACGACCTTTGCTACAAGTGGTAAAAAGTTGTTGTGTAATCAAAAAATCCCAATATCTTTGTCTGCGCCTGCTCACAATATCTTTGTCTGCGTTTGTGTTGACTCGGTGTTAAGCGCTGCTTGATGCTGAGAGGAACTTTTGCTTCATGTCTCTTTAATGTGACATATATCTCGTCCCTCATCTCCGCGTTCCCATTTCTGAAATAACCGCCCTTATATTGAGAGAAACCGTGTTAATAGCCGGGATTTACGGCAAATGAGCTTCTGCCCTGACCTGTTAATCTTCTCAGTTTTTTCGATATTTTTTCGAGTTTTATGGAAATATTTAGTTCAAGTTATTATTTTGTATTCAGACAACGTCATGCGCCATCGGCAGCATTTTTATTTTGTATATTCTTCATATTGTCCAGTTTTCATATTGTCAAGTTTTTAAAAAATGTTTTTCACACACACGAATTTTTGATAATTTTGGTATTTTTTTCCTATACGAAAATATTTTCGAGTGTTTCGAGTCGACGCAACTCATTGAGACTTCACCGCGCTCCCAGGATGGCTTTCCTGGTCACGTGATGATCATCAGGTTCAATCGAGTTTCTTCTTTATCAGTTTGCAGCTGAACCGATAAAACATTTGTTTGCCCAGTCAATCCACACTACCTTTGTACTCATGTTTTTTTCCACTGTCACCCCTTAAATCTGGGTAACAGCTCACGTCGGCAAATTTCATGACATCGTCGTCGTCTCGTGTTTTTGCAGCCATTGAACGTGACGTCACTGGGCGTGGCTCTCTTGTTGAAAAACAAAACGTGGTGACGTCACTGGTCGGTTCAGCGTTTTTACAGAATCAGGAAATGTTCAGAAATTTCGTATGACGTATGACATGACGTATGATGACTGCTGTCCAGACTTCAAACAACACTGTTGCCAGAAAGCCTGTCTGAACGTTTAGCAGTCATAGGTTTTCATCACATTGTCTTCACACACGCGCTTTCAATATTTATTCCGCTTGCAACTATTCATGATTAAACGCGCAACATCAGGTTTTTTTTCTTTTAAACCTAGTACCAAAATGAAGTGGGAGGTGGTTACAAAACGAAATCTGCTCTTCACAGACGATTACCTGCGTTTCGTAGCGCTACTGACTTATTCTCTTCTGTTCCGCAGCAAATTACCTGAATTTCTGTTCTGTTTAATAAAAGCAAACAAAAACACTCATTACGGTGGCTATCACCTAAAGCAAGAGATGGTTTACAGATAACTTAGCGCAATTTGTTTTCAGTGTAACTCATCTAGTTCATCATGTTCTGTAACAAAGTAAATGTAACAGAGTCGTTCTCACAGAGTTTAACAACAAGTATCTTGTCACGTGACCTGTTGTTTCTTACGATTTATTTTATTCGAAGTAGCAAACGTTTAAAAGTTCAAATGTTAGGAAAGCGTAAAACTAGAAGTACAGTCGTTTCTTTTGCTTGCGAATCTAACCAAGGACGTGACTGTTGTTCTTCGGTATGTTCAAATTGAAATGTTTTAAACATCTACCGCACTTCTGTGTCGCAGTGCTATCTGTATCAATTCATACACTGCAAGGTCTGTGTAAGTTGTGTTTGCAGTGTAACGATTTTGGTTTGCTCGCTTTAAAACGAGTGGAAACTTTCCAGGAATTCACCACTGTCGAGTTTAAGGAAAGCAAACAAAAGATAAACCGCTGTGGTCGCACTGACAATTCAAGTTGCAGAACGCCAAGACATTGGGAACTAATATCGTGAAAGCGTTGGCCTGATGGAATTTTACAGTTACGAGTTTATAAAGTACTTCAACTTGCTGTTTACATACACCATCAAATAGATCGAAAACGCAATTCAACAATTCTGTTTTTTTTATTGTGAAACTTTTCGGCATAACAGACTTGCTCGTAGATCCGAGATGTGCAAATTATTTCCAATCTTGCCAATGGCGCTGCAGCTGAAAATCCACTTTGGTAAAAGCAAAAAACGGCACTCAAAAATATTGCGTAAATTGCAACTTGCAAGTTTTCCATCAAGTTTTGTTCCAAGCCAATCCGAGTGTGCAAAGAGGTTAGCATTGTTCAGCTTTTGCAAGTCGTAACAGAATCATTTGACACTTCTGAAAATAAGCACGTTCTTGTAATCACTAGTGTAATTTATTTCACTCGCTCTTTTTGGTGTTTGGGTGAATGATCAAGGCCGTGACGGCAGCTATTAAAAAAAGCAGTCACGCGGGGGATATTTCATTCTGAAGGGCGTTTCTGGCATCGCTGCTGCCAACCGCTAAAATCTCCCCCAGAAAACAAAATCCACTTTGCAAATATGTGGGAATGCAGCAGCAAAGCAATTCGTCAGGATATGGAAAACGATGAGCATGTCACCCATCAGCAAAAAAGACCCGAGGACTGTTGCAACCACTGCGCAGAAACATGTTGCGCTGAACACGAAGTTGTCAAAGTGCTGTGTGTAAAATAACCCAAGCAAACAAACAAAAATTTTGTCACTGACTTTGCACGCGTCGCTTACTTATTTGCAGCTTTCGAGCCCAGTTTGTCCGAGGGAAGAAATCAATCATCATGCCGCACCGTGAGGCATCAACAAATGAAAGCAGAATAAATATTGAAAGCACGTGTGTGGAGAAAACTCATGCAAAACTATGGACTGCTAAACGTTAAGACTGGCTTTTTGTAAGCAGAGCAAACATTCCGTGTACGCCCTGACGAAGATATTTCTATTAACCATCGAAACGTTGGTCAGTTTTTAACATGTAAGGTTTCACCGCCAGTAGAGCGTGATTAAAGTAAATGTATACTGTTTTCGAAATAGCGTTGCACAGACCGGTCACGTGACATTATGTTTTTCCCACAATCGCTGGAACATCACGTGACTGATGTTGTGCCATGAAATTTGCCGACGTGACCTGTTACCCAGATTAAGGTGTGACAGTGCAAAAAAACATGAGTACAAAGGTAGTGTGAATTACTGGGCAAACAAATGTTTCATCGGTTCAACAGCAAACTGATAAAGAAGAAACTCGATTAAACCTGGTGATCATCACGTGACCAGGAAAGCCATCCGCGAATGTTGATGAAGCCTCAACAAGTCTCGTCGACTCGAAACACTTGAAATTATAACCGTAAAGCAGGGGTGGACAAATAGCGGCCCGTGGGCCGAGCACAAGAGGCCCGCCACAGCGATTTTAGTGGCCCGCAGGAGCATTAAAAAATCCTTCAAATCTGAAATATTCTCCAACTCATTACAATAAACGTTAGTGCTGAGGCTTACTTGAACTGAGACTTGCTCCTATGTCCACTAGAAGGTGCGGCCTTCGGCTGTACGCGGCCTTCTCTAAGTGGCATTCGAGCCAAATTTAGTGCCCACCCCTACCGTAGAGGAAAAATACGAAAAACATTGAAAAAACTTGAAAATATGAAAAAAAATTGAAAATGTTGTTGATGGCTCATGACGTTGTCCAGACCCAGCAATAATAACTTGAAAACAAATATTTAGAATAAAACTCAAATTATATGCGTCTAGGATCGGGGGAATACCACCTGCACTGCCTTTATGCGCACCTGTAAGATGCCTGTTGTGAAGACCACCTATCACTATTATTGAAACAGTTTTGGGGAACGAGCTCATAGTGACAGGTCCAAAATAGGTAAAAGATGGAAAGTACCAGCAAGAGGTGTTGAAACTCTTTTTTTTTACCGTCAAAATATGTTCACCGATGTTATTTTGGGATCATTTTGTTAATTAGTAATGCAAGAATCAGTATCTTCTGTTTTGAAATCGAGGCCGATTGATTCGGTTTCCGCAACCACGTGATTCGAATCTTAACTGGAGCGACTGCATTCGCCAGGAACGTGGATCCGGACCACTCAGCATCGCTTTGCTTATCTGGTTTCGTAGAATCATGTTGCCTCTTCACCATTCTCAAATTTTTGTGCTGAAACAAGCACTTGCTTGCAATCTTACTAATCAGTTGAAAAGTCGCTGCATTGCGTTTGATTTATTATTTTAAGCCCATCATGCAACAAAACATTGTTCAGTGCCTTTGCATTTCGCAGACGTTCAGAATCTTTACATTTCGCAGACGTTCAGAATCTTTACATTTCGCAGACGTTCAGAATCTTTATGTTTCGCAGACGTTCAGAATCTTCACATTTCGCAGACGTTCAGAATCTTTACATTTCGCAGACGTTCAGAATCTTTGCATTTCGCAGACGTTCAGAATCTTTACATTTCGCAGACGTTCAGAATATTTACATTTTGCAGGCGTTCAGAATCTTTACATTTCGCAGACGTATCAAGCAGCGCGGTCTGCATTTCGCTTTCCTGTCTTTCATTTCAAAAATATATTCAGAATAATCCCCTGTCGTCAGTGCGTTTGAGGTGCGAAACGATTTGTACGAAAGCTTCATTCGCAGATAATTTTGAAGATAAAGGAAAGTGAGGCACTCAATTGAAATCTATGCCACAATACAATGGCAATTTAGCAACTGATGACGAGTGGATGAGTCTGCTGTAAATATATAACCTATCAGCAGATTCTTGTTGTCGCAGGCAGTTTATTTATTGCCTTAAACTTGGCCCAGAAACTACCATCGTGCCATAAAACAACTTAACACGGCCTTTCCGAAAGTGAGTCCAAAAAATTTTGGGCGCGCTTTTAACAGCGGATGCCTTGTTAGTTGTGACTGTGGTTGTGACCTCTATGTCGTGTAGCCCTGTCGTCACGGGGTAGGGCTTTTGTAGGGTGAGCCCCCAAACAAAGTTCCAAGCCCCGTTAAATTGAAAGTTGAAACACTATAAATCAGTGGAGTTTTTACAAAATTTCAGAAAGTGAAACCCTGACGGTTCTGATGTCACAATAAACCTACAAACGGTTCGACACTTAATGGTTGTCTTCGAACCCAACTCCCAAAGTGTATTTTGCATGCACCTCACGCAGTCATGATGACAACGCGCAACATTTTTTTTCAGCGCTGCTCATGTGCTTCGCCAGCATCTTCTTTCCCGCCGGTTTCCATGCCAACGAGATCGGAGGCAAAGCGTATCGCTTGCCCGCGCATGCGCAGATCGGCAAGTCGTACGTGTTGTTCCTGATGTCGATCTTCTTCAACATCATGGCGATGCTAGTCGCGGCCAGGATCTGCTTTCCGCGCCTGGCCGATATCGACCTCGGCATACTGTGACTGAACTGACTTCGATTGTGACCTCATCGCCGTTACGTCATCGCAAGGTGATCTGACGCGGGACATCGAGTCCATTTTTGTCCCAGACAAGCTCTTGGCCCGAAACCACGGCCTGGCCTGGACAAAGCGCGGCTACAAAGATTTTCTTGCCACGTTGACTTTCTGTTCAGGCGCGAAGGTAAACTTCAGCGAAGTTCCACTGTGAATAGATTGCCATTGGTTCCGGTTGCCATGGCAATTCGTAGCGTCATTGCCGCCGTCTGTCACTTAAAAGATATTTGTTGGCATTGTATTGCACACACCCCGTTTTGACATCAGCATATGACCAAGATTGTGATGTAAATAAAGGTTGCGTCACCTCCAGTTCACTTAAGGTCGTGGGCGTCGGAAGGGGTGGAGGGAGGGGTGGAGGGAGGGGTGGAGGGAGGGGCAAAAAGCCCCACAGGAATTTGACATTTTCCTATGAAATTCTCAGCAAAAGGTTGTCATCTTAGTTTGAATGGCTAAAATGAAATTTCACTACTTTTGCCCCCCCCTGGAAAAGTCCACTATTGCCCCCCCCTGGAAGAAATCTTTCCGACGCCCATGCTTGCGACATTGCGCCTGCGCGGTCCAGTCGCGACTGGTCACCGCTACGTCACCACTGCGAATTACAAATGTGCAGTTCGTTGCCAAGCGACCACACCAAGCGCATGCCCGCCACCTTGCGGCAGATTTGGCAGCTGTTGAGTCTCAAGACTTATGTGTTTGTTGATCAGCAATAAAAGGAAAACTCGTTTTTTATTTCCTTCACAACCGCCAGAACCTTAGCACTCTTTACCTGGCACGCGCTGAAACAGTGGTTTTCAACCTGGGGGGTCATGAACCATTGTTGGTGGGTTCACCAGTAGATGTTTTATGTACACAGCTGTATTATATTTGCTTTATTCGAGTATTAGATGGCGGTCGTTGGGTTACAGTGGGTTGCTAGAATGGGTCGTGGTGCAAGAAATGTTGAAAACCACTGCGTTAAACACAGCGTGAAAACCTCAGCACGTAAAATCTTTGTGCAATGTTAAAAACACAGCTGACGTCGGCGGCGGCTGTTGCTTCTATTTCGTCAGTTTTCTTCACTTCCCCCCCACCGCGACACGTTTTGTCGATTCTGTCTCGTCATGTATTGAGTGAAACACTGGAATGCATACGAAATTACGCTCTTGGTTTGGAACTTATCGCTTTGGTGCGTTGACCAGTCAACCGTAACGAGGTTCGGCGCGAAACAACGCTTCCCATAAATGCGCGAGCGAAGTTGTTGCATGATTGTCACTTCTCCCAGCTTCGGCGATATCGACTTAAATTTCCGGCAGTTAGGGCTATTTCATGACTTTGTGGTATAACACTGCAACCCTTAATACTTACTGCGAGCAAATGTGAATGTACTGAGTTAAGTCCATACTTTCGCGTTTTAAATAGGTTTTTGGATAAATTTTCATGGAAAACAGCCTGGAATGCGCGTGCGCGGTTTTTGACAATGTACCTCTCGTGGAACCCCAGGTTATGACATATCGCTTTTCCATTGTGACGCAATGCGCGTGGTTTGTTCGTGTTTCTGTTCATCGTAACTTGCCATCCACTGAATTTTTTATTTCGTCACAATTATTTATTGCCTTTTTTGTGATGTCACATTGAAGCAGATCAATACTCATTGACTCGTCTGCCGGTTGTCATTAAAAGAGAATCATTTTTTAATGAAAGCAACTGATGAAGCCAAGGCCCAAATATATGGACAAGAACGTTCGGACTGGAATCAACGCTTATGTTGTTGACAGGGCCTCCGAGGGAAATTTTGCCAGGGGGTACGAACACGGACACCGAGCCCCTGTATTTTCTTGGCACTCGGCGAAACTTGTTGTTTGTATAGTTGTCAGAATCTGTCATGCTAAGATCCACAAATCGATTAATTGTTATACTGGCAGTTGGCTTGCACTAATAATTTTAGACCTGATTACAGAAACTGATCATGCGCACTTTAACTTTCCCCGGCCCCTGCAACCACCGGGCCCCTGCAACCACCGGGCCCCTGCAACCACCGGGCCCAGGTTCGATGCACCTCTCGTAGGCCCTGGTTGTAGACCAAGGGTCTCGAAACTACGGCCCGCGAAGCCATTTTGTCAATTTGAAAAATTAAGAATAACAACATATGCCGTAACTATCACAGTACATAAGCAGTCTGGCCCTCAGCTCTTGTGTAATAGTTTGTGGGACTATCTGACAAAAACGTTTGGAGACCCCTGAAATACAGACTTGCCCATCGAGCTTTACTTGCTGGGTTCAAGGAGCAGAATTATCTGAGATAATATGGAAAAGGCGCGGAGTAATGTTAAGAACAGTAGTTACAGGATTGCTTCGCAGTTCTATGTGCAATGGTTATAGATCCATTGTGGCAAGTGTTGTCCCACAATGCATTTCGTCATTTTATTTCACTGATCAAGTAGTCACGTGAGTGGATACTGTGCATGAGCTTCCCTCAAGCGCTGCAGCGAACAACCGTTAACTCGATTATAGTTTCGAATTTGCAACAAAATGCAAAATTAACTCAAGTTGTTTTAGTCAAATTGGTCTCCACCTTGTTAGAACTAAGTGTTTCTATTTGAGAAGATTCGTTTCGTGGATTGAAAGGTTATTTTAATTGGAGAGCGATTCACTTAAATCAGTGATTTTCAAACTGATCTTAACTCGCTCGACAAACTCTGTTCGGACTCAAGCTTGCTGTGGGAGGAGGTTCATGGTGGGGCGGTGCGCTTGAGTGAGTTACACCTTCAGAAAAAGTCAGTCGACCAGCCACGCGGCAGAACAAGCATTTAATTCATAGTTTTCAGGCTTCTCTGCCACGTGGGTCGGATGGTGAGCGTGTGTGTGTGTGTGAAAAAGGTGCGACAAAGGAAAGACATCGATCTGTACACAAGGCCAGAAAAGTTTTTGGCAGAAACAGTGTATTGCCCGAAGCTGAACTAGTTCCGTATTTATTCATAAACCAAAGTTCATTAATGCAATTCGGCACAGTTTGGAATAAAACTACCGACATGAACCATTAATTTCGTCGTTGACATTGATTCGGCGTAAAGCTTACAAACCACTTTTTGGCCATACCCTAAAGCGATTTTGAAATACAAACATCAAGAATAAATATGTTCTAAATAACCATGACGATTTCTAAACTTTGTATTCCGAACATAATGAAATACATGTAGGATCATTTTGCATTTATATTCATCTACTGTTTTCCCGCTTAGCTCCTGGACATCAACTGTTAAACAGTGAACTTGGCGTCTCTTCACGAAGTCTTTGATATCAACAAACATCAGTTGAAGAAGTTAGAATTTTTTTCAGTTAGGAGAGTCTTGTCGTTGCATCACATTTTGTGATCCCTTCTGATACTGATAACTTCCACTTCCAGCAACAGATCAGTATGCGGGGGAATCGTAAGAGCATCTGTCAAGGATTTCAAACAAAAGCTGATCTTTTACAAACTGAACAAATGTAAAAATGGAAATGGTATGAAATGCCAAATTTGCGTAATTCACATTTTCTTTGAGTACTTGCAAGGATTTTGCTATAAATAACGTGGAAGCACTTCAACTTAGCAGTCAATGTGTTCATACCAGACCGAAAGCAACACCATGATCAGATTTTCAAGTCAAATTTTACGAGAAACTTCGCTCCAAATAGATGAAAAATAATTTAAAAACTGTATGACTTTTCATCTTGGTAACCCGTCTTTTTTGTGTCAAACGAATTTTTTCAACCATTTATATTTCTGAAATAACGCTTAGCTTACTTCAGTAAATTTCGTGAAAACAAATCATCAGCACAACAAACGCAAAGTCTGCTAAAAAGGATATCCCCAGGCTTCGAAGCCGAACTTCCCATACGCCTTTTTCGATTCGATTTTCAACTTGCTTTTCTCCAGAAGCTTCATTGATCCTATTCCTTCATCCCAACCTTGAAAATAGCGTTGCTTTATTTACTGTCACAAAACTATGATCTGATCAAACGCTTTCCTTTAAAGCAGGTAGTGAATTGCTTTACAAAACTTACCAATACAGCCATGAGTGTCGGAAGGGGAGCCTTGACGCCCCCCTGGATTTTGAAATTTTCAGCAAAAAAAAGGTTGTTTTCTTAGTTTCGAGCGGGAAAAATCAAATTTCACCACTTTTGGCCCCACCTGGAAAAATTCAGGAAAAATTCCCTAGTGGCCACCCCCTGGAAAAAATCTTTCCGACGCCCATGAATACAGCCAGATTTGCAGTTGCTCTTGTCGAAAGCTTACAGCGAGGAAGAGTTGTCCTTCTGTAATGCTTGGGGCCAGTAAGACACCACTGTGCTACGAAATGTGTTTTTATTTTGAACGGTCACATCACTAACCGATATGTGAATTTTTTTCCGTCCACAAAATGGCTAAACATGTGCATTGTGAGTTTTCACAAAACTGATTAAGTAACTTTGTGTTTGTTATTCCACATACTTTAAAATCTGGACAAAGCAAGCAAATTTGTTTGATTGTTTCACAACACTGCAACAATGGTATCCTGACCAGTAGTAGATGTCCATATAAGTTTTTCCCCGAGAACTCTAGGAGATTGTCATCAATGGCATTTGTTTGTGCTAAGGGTTTTAGATTTCGTGAGCTACGTGTTACCACAGCAACGAAGTTAAATCTCTGAGTGTCACAGTTTTGCAATCATCAGATCATATACGAAGAATAGGCCTATTGCTTCTTCGTAAGATAATACTACGTTCTAACATTTTGTTGTTTTACTTGTTCGATAGTGTGAAGTTGTCAAAAATCAAACGTTCCGCAGTCGTCGGTGATAGTGTAACAGTCCCGTCGCCACGGGGGGGCTTTGGTCGGCTTAGCCCCTCCCAAACAAAGCTCCAAGCCCCCCAAATTGAAACGTGAAAAAGTTTAAGTGGAGTTTTGGTTAATTTTATAATGTCAAGCCCGCCGGCACAAACGAAAAGCCCCCTGCTGAAAACTTTCTGGCGACGGTTCTGTAGTGTAAAGCGACTGTTGTGAAGAAGATATAGGCAAGGTTGATATTTTTTTCGATGTTTAAACTGCAAAATTTTGCCTTCATGAGTCAGACGAACAAAAATTACGAAAGTACAAACATTTACAGTCGGGTATATAAGACATTTGCAAACACATGAGCCATGAGGGTAATGTCACTGTCCCCCTTGACGCTCCAGCCTACGACAACCCGGGCAACACAAGCTCATGCGTCTGAAACCACACCATCAAGAAAACACGAGTTTTATCCACGACCATAACACTGCAAATCCTTACCTCTGATCACTTGCTTTTTACCTACAGCGAAACTGAACGGTCTCTGGCCAACGTCTTTTGTGCTCCAAAATTTCTTCAGGGGCGTACTGTCCAAGTAACCTTGGCAATGAAAGCTGATGACGTCACCAGTTTTAGGGGGTCGTCCGACACCCTGACGAAGAATGAGTTTTCTTACTCCACGAGTTACTTCGCTGTATCTGTAAAGTCAAAGTAGAGCCAAAAGAGACTACTAATTTGGATTCTTTGCTTTTCAAAATAAAAGTCGTGCCGTTGAAATGTTTGTTGTGTTAAATTATATTAAAGAATTATCTGTTGCCTTGGTTTATCTACGAAAATACTGGGATCATGTGGTGTACTTATTGGATCTACCCAGGGGCGGACTGGGCTTTCAAACGGGTCCGGACATTCTCACTACGCCGGCCCTGGCCCGTGCAACGAAGAGCAACAGAAGGCCATTGCGGCTAATACAAAGATCATAAAAATTGGTGTGCGGGGCGCCGTTTATTAAATTGAATGTTGCATCAGTTGAGACTGCTAACCTATTTTGATATGCCTAGAATTGTTTCATTTTTGACGAAAACAGAACATTGCTGATTCTCAATTGAAAGTCCGTGTTTTGTCTAAAACAATAAGCAAAATGCAAGACCAAAAAAGACTGCCTTATCAATTAAAACTTAATTTATGTGATTTAAAACAAGCACAGTTCAGCAAAGCAAGTGTCAACGAAGTTCACTGCTGGCAGCAATAGCCTGATATCGATGATATCTTTGTTGTCAAGTTTGGCCAGAATTTTTTTTCTCTACGGACATCAGCATAAACCCTTCAAAGTGTTCTTGCGTCATTGTGCTTCGTAGACGGCTTTTAATTCTCCTCAGAGCAGAGAAAGGTCGCTCATATGTTACTTGAGACATCGGCAGTGGTAGCAACAATTTGTAGACAAGTCCAATGAAATGGTCTTGTAGGCATCTGTGAAGAGATTCAACTTCAGCAGCGCCTTGTAGCAGCATTTAGGACAAGCTTTACATGAATTACACGTGAAAGACAAAGGATCTGCGCTGTGTTCAAGTTCATTGTCACTGTTTTCCTGCACTGCGTAAGCATCTGCAAGTGATTGTTTTATTGTAAGCCATTGGTTTCCAAGGTTTTGCAGTTCTATGCGAAGTTATCCTGCAGTGATGCTATCATTAAATCTCAACAAATATTTATAAAGCTCTTCCATAGCTCCCGATGGCACTTGACCAAAGTTTCTTGGGTAAAGAAGTGAGAGATCGGCATTCAACGTTGAAGATGTTCTATCAACCCACTGTTTGATTCGTTCAGGATAGTGTCCACTATGCTGTTGTACACTTCAATGCGATACTTTCTTACTAGGACAGAAGCTGATGAAACTTCACCTATGGGTAATTGATCCGCTATAGGTTTGTGGCGTCTCTGTCATCGTATAGGAAGAGACTCTTCCACAACAAGATCTACATCCGTTTTACTAAGCTGGTCAGGCTGGTCATTTAGCCCTGTGAACAAACTTTGCAGCTGAATTATCACAAACTTCGAAATCATCCCGTTTCTTCTGCGTATTATCTACTGATTGACCAACCGTACGGTGCACAGTCAGTAGATCCAGTTGCACAGTTTGTAGGTAGGTACTTGGAGAGTGGCATAGTACAGGAAAATATTTGCAAGTTTTCTTGGGCAGTGAGAGCCGTTACAAACTTCAGGAGACCAATGTATCCAAGCACCCTGATTTTGCTAGTTGCGTGGATCTCTTCATTGCCGATTATGGCATTGAGAGTAGTGATAACTTCCGTGAAAAGCGCTCCAGTTGGGTTGTTAAAGGAACCAAAAAATGTTTTTCAAGGGAAGATCCTTTGAACAACACCTGCTTTGTCCGATAGTTCCAATGCGTTTTACAGTAGCAGAATGTCGACGCCAGATATTAAATCACTAATAAGATTCTCGAAAGAATACACCTATGTCATTTAACCGTGAGAATAGTACTGCACCAGCCACCACAACACTCGTAGCTTCGGCCGTAACCAGGTTTTACTCATATTAGTCCCTTTTTGTAAATCCCACTTTACAAGCCGACTTTAGAAGACACATTCGCCTAAACAGAATTAACTAAAGTAGAGATGAGGTCCTACCGTGCAGCGTAGTCTACTTTTTCTAATTTCAACCAAACTCTTGCTTCATAACATCTCATAGAGTAGCCCACTCCTCCAAGCCGCAGTGTCACCCATTTTGTTTAGCTCACGACCCATATCCGATATTCTATGTAGGCCACAAAATACTGCAAACAAAATTACTGTAGGCTTTTTGAGTTTAAACATTTTGGACTCAGCGGTTGCGGCCCACCGGGCATTGCCCAAATGCCCGAATGGCCAGCCCGCCCCTGGATCTGCCACAAGATTGGTAAAAAAATATTCATTTCCTAAGTTCCAACCACGTGATGATGACCCATCATAATAATGTACGACCAGGCCCAGACCAGGGGGTGGGTAACCGGGCAACTGCCCTCTTCGAAAATTTCAAAAACATGTTTAGTTGTTAGAAACAATAAGTTACAGCCATCCCCCCGAAAATGGTGCAACAACAAGTTGCAATCATTTTACGCCCCCCTCCGAACATATCAGCTGGTTGCGACCCCGTGTACGACTGTACGCAGGGGTGGATATTAGGGGAGGCGAAGGAGACGGTTGCCCCGGGCCCCCTTTTGCAGAGATCCCCTGCCCCCCTTTCAGAGTTTATCACTTAGTTTTGCATTGTTTTGTTGAAAAGCTTATGAACCACTCTAGAGCCACATTTAATAAGCTCCGAACCAAGTCATATGTTTTTCAAAATAAAGCAAACATTATGTGCAAGTGTCCTAAAGGGGCAGCAAATTTGATGTGTATACAAAGAACAATTTAAAACCAAATGACTTCAAATGCCTGTTCAGTCGTTTAACAAAACAGTGTATAACCAATTGTACAGTGTTTTTGCTCTTTTATGAAGAAATTAGTGTCATTGCGAAATGTGGGCAGTTTTCAAGTGTCCATCATCAAAACCTTACAAACTTTGGTTGCTTTTGTTTTTGTTATTATTTAGTATCATTATTTTTTTATTATTTTTAACATAATCAGTAATTTGTTTGCATACTATAGCCTATAATGCTCTTTAATTTAGTTCATAACTGAAATGTGAAACAAATTTATTCTTTTATCAGCTATTCGCTTATCTACCTTTCGCATTTGCGATATTTTGGTGTCCTTTTCTGGTAGTTTGCTTCAGACCCCTAAGTTCTAATAATAATAATAGTCTTCACGTCTGCATTTCAACTAACTTGAAAGGGGAAGGCATTGATTCGTGGTTTTTCATGGAATATGGGGAATAGTTGATACTGCAATTATAGCAACGTTTGATATAGTTGCAGTCACAATGCTGCTTCGCCCTGAGCCAACTAAAGTTAGAGTCAAACCACTTTCCGCTGACAGCAGTATTCATTCCCTTCCCGAACAAGTTCATTTTGTAGCCTACCTACTGCTCTCGCGAAATCAGCGTTGTATGTGGCGTAATCACCTCGCTACAATATTAGCCAGAAACCAAGTCCATCATGCTTCACGTCTGTTTTCAGTTTATACTTTACAAAAGTTTAGTTGCACAAAATAAGGTTCTAAGATGTATGTTTTACTTCACTTGAAAAACTGAAATATTGCAATTTTGGTGGCATTCGTTATTATTTCTGATTTTGACCAAAAAGGATAAGAGAACGAGAATTTCTGGCGGTGGCCACATCAGCGGTCGATCTCGATTTCCTGTTTGGGGGGCGGCATTTCAGCAAAAAGACCCCATTGAAGGGGCCAGCACGGTCGTGTGGTGAAAGAGATTGCACCAAATGTCCCCTCCGAATCCGCCACTAACTCACTTCCTATTTATGAAAAATCCACTGAATGAGAATTCCCACGGACAACTCAGAGAGTAGCATAGAAATTTCTTCTACTGCATCGTCGGTTGCTTTTCCAAAAGCGGTTGCATTTGTTTTGAAATGTATCAAATTGTGTGCTTTGCTCCTCTTTATAAATTGAGCTTTTTTAAGTGTATGGACTGCACATGACGGGTTTGAAATGAAAAAATAAAGTAGCAAATCGACATCAATCAACCAAAGCCAACAACTGTTGATTGCAAAGTCTACAAAAAGACTTACAAAGCGTCTTCTTGCGGATTTAATTTTGTTCGCGTTTCCTCAACGTGATATGATTCAGTCTCTGTGTTTCCGTAACTGTTGACAATTTCATTGAAACTTTCATCCTCGTCAATCTGTTCATCGTCTTCTTCATCTTCAGCAGCATTGTCAACAATGTTCTCGGAGGAAGAAGCATCTGGCCACGGAACAGCAAAAAATATTATAAATATGAATAATTCGCACTATAAAGTCATCCTATGATTTGATTTTCCTCATCTTCCACAGTGCACTTGTGTGCCAAGGCACGTACTAAGGTATTTTTTGTTGCTTTGTACTTGCATACATACGCCTTTTGTTGACTGTTTTTAAGGACTGTTTCAGGAAGTAATCTATTATTGTTTCGTTGATGAAAAATCGAATGAATTCTCATAGTAAGTGCGGTTTGAAAAAGAAACAGCTTTCAAAATTATGTTTGGATGCTTTCATTGAAAATTGCGAAGGCTGATTAAAATGGACTCGCTGTTAATATTGCATTAGCAAATGAATAAAGTCATACTAAAAGATTGAATCGAAATATTACGCAAGAGCTTTTATTTGTGCCACAAGTCCATTGCAATTAAAGTCATCGTAAAGTACGTCAATCTAGACTAAAATGTTAATTACAAGAGTTCTGCGAAATAAATAGGTATGACGTCAGATCCCGCTTATCTGCAAGCTGACCTTTGGATGACGTCTCTCTTGATGTCCTCGCGCAAAGCAAGTAGCTAAGTCAAGAACACCAAAATTAAAAGAGAAAAATTTTGAAAATTTGCTTGAGATCAAATAAAATTTTATTCAGAGAAATTTAAAGTGTAAAAATTTGTAAAATTTAACAGTTCTATCTAAATGTTTAAGACGCGTTGACTCAACTTTTACGCGGAGATTTTAAGATGAAACAATAGCCTATACTCTTAAACAAACAAGATTAACATTTGAAAAAGTAGTTTTCTATTTAAAGCAAAGTTGCTTTTTTGAAACGAAATTTTGAATGGTCAAAAGGTTAAATACTTGACTGCCTTTGAGGTTCCAACTCAAAGTTGATATGGATCGCAATTTCAGCGATTGGTTGAAAATTTTCCGAACATAAGTTACCCAACAAACCTGAACCAAGCTCAGACAGAAGTTTTCTGTCTTCATCCACTGCGTCATCACTGTTGCTATTTTCGTGTGGTTTGCTTGTTTTCATGACGTCATCCTCGCTTTTGGGAGACGTTTCAAGTTCCAGGTCAATTTTCGTAGATTCTTCGTCGCTTTCGTGTACAGGAGGATCATCCAAAAAAGTGCCATGTTCTTCTGAAACAATGCTCTGACCAGTGTCGTCTTCATCTTCATCATTATCAGACGTGCTTGCAAGGGACTCAACGTCATCAACAACATCGTCTAAAGCAGAAAAGCTTTCAAACAAAGTCTGACTTTGGTTTTGATCGTCGTTGTATGAATCAGCGAAATCGTTCTTTGAGCGCATCTTGGCGTCTTCAGTGACTTCAGGGGATCTTTCGTGCGTCTTCTTTTGATCAGAATCAAGACTGAGGGGCTGACCACGAGCCTCTTCTGTTGCTTTGCTTGCATCAGTTTTGTCTGCTGAAGCAATTTTGTCGTGAAAAGTCGCGGAACTTTTGTCGTCTCGCGCCCCACTTTCCGGTGATGATATGCCCACACGCTCTGATGAAACTGGGCCCTGGTCCTCGTTCTCCGAGTCACGGTGTTCATCAGGCTGTTTGTCTTGACCAATGACAGACCTTGCCTCGCTCGCCTGCTCAGCATTTTCAGAATCCGTCACTGACAGACGATGATCAACGCTGGCTTCAACACCTTTTGTTTGATCAAACGTTTGTTCAGACTCACTGAGTTCGTTTTGGCCGCTAGTTTTGCTTGTTCCAGAAGAGACTTGTTCTTGACGCAGTTCTTCTTCACTTGCAGAATCGGCTTTAATACTTGTCTGTGGATTTTCGCCCAAGGCAACAGAGTCAAGCGACTTATTATTTTCAAGTTGCAGGGATTTGCTGTCAGACTCAGTGTCATCCATAGCAGCAGATGATTGTTCCACAGCGCGTTTATTGGTTGATTTTTCACCAGATGGATCGGAACTCGTTTTCTTCATTCTGTCTTTGTCGAGGTCAGAATCTCTACTTTCGATAAAATCTAAACTACTTGCACTTTCCTGCTGATAGGAGTTTACAGCATAGTTTTTACTGTAATTTTGTTCATCGTCGTTTTTCGTCATAATCTCACCATTCTCTCCGCTTAACGCGCCTTCTTCTTCTGTGGTTTCCACCACAAGCTCAGCATTTTTGGTCTCTTTGCCCAGACCTTCTCTTAATTCACTCTCAGAACCAACAAAGCCCTTTTCTTTTGACTCACTTACTTGTTCGTCATCTCCGACTGTTGTTCTTCCTTCATTTTCAGAGATAGCCACTACATCAACCATGCTAACGACATCAGGTTGTTTATCTTTACCTAGATCAGCGGATCGTCGTTCTTTGTCAGATGTTTTGAGTTTTTCAGCGCATTGCGTTTCTTNACAATTTTCTTGAATGCTATGTTCAATTTCTGGAATTTCGTGATTTACATTTGTCTCTTTATGTTCGTTCGTTTCTCGTTCATTTTCTTTCAGCTTCGAAGCAGCTTTTGCTGATGACGCGGGTTCAGGTTCATGGAATGCTTTTCTTTCAAAATCCGCTGTTGCGTTTGGATCCTCCACTGCATCGTTCTTTGCTTCCATCGGACCAGCATCACTCTCGTTTTCAACTAGCGACGGCAAACGACCAAATACCTCGTCTGTTTTGTCTTTCCCAAGTTCATTGTTGTCAACATTTTCCCTTGGTATGACTCTGAATCGGATTCTGTGGGTAAAAGGTTTGAATTAAAGTCAAAGCATCAAAGCATGTCGGACGTTTTTCTGCTCAGAAATACGACAAATAAGCTTATTTTGTGTACAAGTTTTCCAGAAAATTCATTAAGGTAACTTTTAAGCTTATTTACCAAAATCCTGTCATAAGAATTCTTTCGAAAACTGGTCAGTGAGAAACGTCTTTTGCATGAACCATTGCGGAGGACCAAATGTATTGAGTCGATCATGACTTCCGAACTTATGAGCGGTTACCTACACGACGATAAAGTCAAGAAACAAATTCTGGCTCTATCTTAGCATCTCCGAAATGATGTGACTTGTAAAATTATTGAAAAATCAAAGTGAGATTATCTTGCATTATTTTAATGCTTAAGGAATTGAATACCAAAGTTCTTGTTTTTTTAATAACATGGAAAGAAAAAAAACTAATGTCTTTTGCTTTTGTAGTAAACGTCACTTTTCCTAAAAATGTAACTAATTTAAAGATTTTATTTCAGCATACAAGTCGTAAACTCGGCTCATTAACGGATTGAATTGAACTTAAAGCAATAAATGAAAATTATCGGCAAAGATGAGTAAAATTTATGGTAACTGAAGCGTGTGTTGACCTTTGACCTACTCATGAACATGATTTGAAAAACACAGAAATAAACTACAGCCAAGTTCCAGTCGGCTCAATGCCGCGATTGCATATAAGCATGACGCGTATAAGCACGGACTTTTTAAAGTGACAAAATGGCATCGATTACTCTGGAGTCTTAGCAGCAAAATTCTTTCCAAAATGATGCTTTTTATAATTACCCTGAGAATGACATTGAACACACGCTTGGAAATTTGCGTTAAGAAGTCGGCTTTGGCCACACTTCCTGCGATTAGGTTTTATGACGCAACGTCTGTCTTGGTAGGTCCTTTGATTGAAGATTTATGAAAACTAGAACTAACTCATATTTCATAGAAAAATATTCCAAAAGCCCGGCGCCAAATTCAAACACTAGTTTCTCAGGTTTCGATACTTCTGACTATTGGTATTGATTGCTTGGGGGGTTCGTACTATTGTCAAGGTGTGTTGCTTGTATATCAAAGATACATGAAACTCACACCGATCTGAACGCTGGCGACACAAAATTCCATAAACCTCATGACAAAATCAACATGCAGGGGCGTACTGAGGGAGGAAAATTGCCCCGGGCACCGAACCACTGGGGGGGTCGTCGGAAAGTCTCAGTAATGTCGCAAGTACTTCCTTCAATACAGGTACATTTGCTTCCAGGGAACGCCAAACTTGTTCCCTGCCCGGACGACATCTAACCTCAGTACGCCGCTGGCAACGTGGGCTACTGAGCAACATATATTTTAAGATTTGTCAAGTAAAGGCTCACTGGCTGTCATCCGCCACTTGTTCGTCGCAATTGATATACATGAAAACAACGATTCCGGAAAGAACCACCATTATTGACGCAACAATGAGTCCTCTTCCTAATGAACATGTTGTCTTGGTAACGGAAGCATGGTCCCTGTGCAAATCGCCAAACAATTAATATTTCTAACTTTAGTAAAGCCATGTTAACTAACGCTAAAATTATACTTGGATGTTACAAAAAAGCCGCTGCGGCACATCGGCCATTTCCTATTACTATCGCAGAGCTCCCACAGGTGGAAGAAGAACCAGGGCAGCAAAGTTTTGCGCGACCTGGTTGTGCGCAGCAGCAGAGTCGTCAGGAATCAGTTGCGATTCAGACTCAGCGCTGGAACAAGCGGTTGAAAAAACGCTGCGTGAAAACATACTTCCAAACGTGAACGTTTGTTGGTTTTGTCGCAGTTATACAATCAGTTGCTTTACTCAGTCCCAACGCGAAACCGTTTCATGGCAATCCACGATCGGTGCACGATACTTTCCCACTAGTTGTTAATTGGACGATAAGAGCAACGCTCAGGTTGTTCAGTCTTTGCAGAAACAATGCTTACAAAAAAGCAATCAGCATTACCCTGTTACCCATAGAAGACTGCTCCGATTGCATGTGATGCGGTCTTGTAAAGGGAAAAGGGAGCATTTTGACTCACAAACAGTGGCGTAANTGACCGGGGGCAAGGGGGCGAGCCGCCCCTCCTGGCAAGCTGAATGTAAAAACTGGGTCCCCTTTAGCTGACATTGATATTTAGTATTCTTTTGATTTTCAGTAGGTTGTTGTTTTTTTGCGTTTTTCGGGGTGTTTTCGTTTTTTCAGCCAGTATAGACAGCCACGACACCCGGATTCATTATCATTTCTTAACTTTTATCTCAGTGTTGGCTAGTGTTCACCTACGATGGCCAATGGGCCCCTTTCAGCTAAGTTTTGACCCCCGTGGCCCAAACTTCTAGCTACGCCACTGCTCACAAAGGTGTAATTGCTCAACAGCGCCATACATCAACAGGCGCCACATTTGTGGGCCAAACTGCCCGCGATTGCGGGTCTTTCAGACCCATAAGGTCTGCAAAACACAATATTCTGCGGAGAGGGAGCTCAGAGCGCCAGCTTGGGACAAACGAGCTTGTTTCGCAAGTTTTTGACCTTGGATTAAACGCTGCAAACAACACGTTGCAAACACGGAATGGACAGTGAAGCAATTCCATCTTAACCAACTCTCCACACCCAGAATCAACACAACCGGTTTCAAGCGTGTATGGACAGTCCATTGAATTGAAAACAACATGTGTCAAGATCTCAACAAATGAAAACATCGACTGCTGCTTTTTATTTACAATTACGGTTGTTCTGTTGCAAAATCGAACGTCTGATGTTTCACAACTAATTGATCCTAAAAGTACTTCGCTCACTTTTTGCTTGAACTGGAGGTTGCCTTCTTGGTGTCCTTCTCTTTCTTTTTTCCGGATGTTCCCAGAGCGGAGGGGTGGTTGGCACTTGAGGAGGACTTTTTATTTCTGCGCTTTGTCATGTTGACAAGATAGTGTTTCACTGGCAGGAAGTTTGATTAGAAAACTAATTAGTAGGAAAGCAATCCCATCTTTGCCGCAATCCAATATTTAGCAAAGCAGTGCAGACGACATGTTTTTTCTGAACAACCAAAATGTTTATTAACTTTCCATGCACTAGCTTTCAGCTATGAGAAATTTAGCAGCAAATCGATCGCTAGTCCTATTTTTAAGGGTGCACTCACTTTCAGTCAACAGCTTATCCTGCGCAGTTACTCTGAAAATCAAGAAACTTTGACCTGTATTCTCATACATTTCACTGTCAGCAGATACATGTAACACACAACCTTGGATAATCGATGAAAATTGTAAAAAGCAATGTTACTTCCGGAAGCCTTCTGGCAAAAGTGCTTAATTTGAAAGTCGTCGGCCTACTGAGGCAGTAAATTCAAACTTGCACGGTCTTGTTCAAAGTTCAGGCATTTTCCGTTCCCGAGCCACAAAGCGTCTGATGCGCTGTTGTTTGGAGGCGCCACGTTGTCATTAAACATTAGAAGTGTCGTCAAGAGTCATCGAAATTGTCGAAAATCTCGCTCTGGGGAAATCTGATCAATAGCGTCAGTTTCTTTGCTTGCAACTGGCAACTTTCTGAAGATTCTTTTGGATATTGTACGCATTTCTTTTGGGGTTTTGGAGTAGGATTTGCAAATTTGTATAAAAAAAGCGATCTTCTTTCATGGTAATTAGTTATGATTGCACATGGGATACTTAGGTTCACACAATTACCTCAACATGCAGTCCATTGGTAAGACAAACTGGAAGTGCGTGAAGAAGAAATGGTACATTGCGCATTTACTATTCAACCACACCCAGTGTAACGGGTTTCTAGACCATATAATGTCTAGATTGCCGCGTTTAGCTACGCCCGTATATTACACGTGAGTCCGATCATAGACGTAGCAAGGACGACATTCACAAAAGCCAAGTTCGCTTGGTCTCCCCACGATTTCGGATATTAAAAGCATTCAAGACAAGAAAGAGACATAGACTTTTAAATGATTTTTTACTGTTTTTATTTCTTTAAAAGAAATACACAGAAACACTGAAACTTACCAATAAGTTTCATGAAACGTCCACTCTCAAAAATGCTCTCGAACACAGTGACACAGACGCACAAACAACCATTTCACAGAAATCAAGGTTCTTGATACTAAACGTCTTTGCGCAAATCCTTCCTAGTGAAAGGGCATAACTTGTTTGACAGGCCGTTCTTATGTGTCATTAAATCGTGTCTAGGCCTTGGTAGTTTTCCTACGAAGAAGTTTCCTAAGTTAGATTTCCGCAAATGCGCAGCACGAATTTGTGAACGGACTTGTTCTGTCATTAACCGGGATTGTGCCTAAGGGGGTTTGATTTACGATTTATCAAACTTGCTTCCCGAGCATTGTAAAATAGCCACCTTTGTTTTCACTTCTTAAATCGTGAAACAAAGTAACAGAGAGTAGCTCTGTTAACACTAAGTCATTGGACTAAGTGACAGGGGATACCTAAGCCAACGCCAAGTCATCGGACAAGGTGACAGAGAGTAGCTTTGCCAGCACCAAGTCTTCAGACAAGGGTAGCAAGGTGATGGCTTAGGGTCGAGCAAGACAATAAATTGCCTCTTGACCATATCGATCCTTGGGGCAAATGNCGTGGCTGAATTCCAACTAGGACTGAACAAGGCGTCGGCCTTCTGGCNATATTAGTTCCAGTGGTGGGCGGCCAATTTGGGTAAGCCAAATTTGCGGGATCGAGTGTCAGAGATTCACTCGGACATGCCACTTTGTTTGACCAGAAAACAGGTCATTGACTACTGTTTCTAGTCTGAGACCTACGCTATGAGTGCGGCGGTACGCGGTAATGTCGGTACAACGGAAAACATAGCACTCACGAACCATCCGTCCAGCTAGGATGGCCACGAGGCAAGGTCTCATTTTACTTCAAATGGCTAAACTACTCAAGGGCAGCGTAGACCAAAAGAAGGAGTCCTCAGTCCATGGTCGGAAAGCGAACTGCCCTGGGTAGCCAAAATCGCGGTTCATATACCCAAATTTGGTGGAACTTCCCTAATTAATCATTTATTGATTACTTAATTGGGTATTGCCTTATAAGGTTGTATGGAGATTCCCTAATTAATCATTTATTGACTACTAGTTGAACATTGCCTTATAAGGTATTTTTATGGGGTTTTTAGACATGTTTCTTGATTACATCATTAATGGAAAGTTTTCTGTAATTTTCCATGACATCATCTTTTTAGGTCTTCTTCAGCTCTGTTTGCTTCTTTTCTTCGTTCTTAGCTCTTTGCTTTTCTAAATCAAATTTTATTTGATTTAGTCTGTATACAGTTTGTCTTTGGATTCCAGA
>JGI24158J21664_10001363_pt1 | contig 27302 bp, 19 predicted proteins | sample Ectturendosymbi3_FD_21664 | JGI IMG/M metagenome (IMG submission 21664) | reverse complement strand
AAAAGACTTTGAAACTGGATTTCTTCTCAACCGAAGTTTGAGTTTCAAGGGGTATATAAGACGTACATCACCGCTATTAGTTTTGAAACAGTACAAAAAATATACGATTTATAATTAAGGCTACGGTTTATGCTGAGACAAGAGTAAGATGCATAGCATTTGTAGCACGCCAGAGCTAGCAGAGAGGGAGAAATTTTTGCGATGGGTTTGAAATATGTTTGCATCACTACTAGGTGAGATTCAGAAAACTGGTGCATCAGAAACAGCTGGGAAAAGAGGTGACTCCTTGTTTTAGTTTGGTTAGTGATTACAAGCAGTTAGATACAAGATCGTATTTCATTATCACTAACTTCCACACGGAGCTTGAACGTCAGGAAAATATCAGCCATGTCATGAATTCTCCAACAGCTACACTATACATAACTATAGGCGTCGGAAAGGGAGGGGTAGAAGGGGTCCTTGGCCCCTCCGTGCTTTTGAAATTTGACATTTTCCGATTATCTTTTTAGCAAAAAAAGGTGGCTTACTTAGTTTCGAGTGGAAAAAATGAAATTTCACCATTTTTGCCCACCCTACGAAAACCCTTGGCTTCACCTGGAAAATCCTATTATTGCCCCCACCTGGTACATAACGCTTGATTAATCATGGACGATTGTTGAACCACAGTGCTTTGATCAGGTTCGACTAAATTATGCAATAGGTTACGCAAGCATTTTCGATGATTTGCGCTGAAATACTTCTTTGGCTTAGACAACAAAAGCTTGATTAACCTGAAGATTTTTGGTGCAACTTTCGGAATTGGGGTGGGCAATTGCCCGCCTGACTACGCGCCTGTCTGCAAAATGTTTTGGTTGATATTTTGAAGTTGCGATGTCGCGGAGTGCTTGCGCCATGCAAACCTCGACTATATCGCCGTACCAACTGCGAGTATACAGGGGGTTTAGTGTCTTGGATTGATAGACAATTTCGGTGGACAGTGCGGTTATCGAGTCAAAAATGTTCAGGCAATAATCCATCCAAGGCAGGGGGCATCCAAATAGTGAAACTGCAAAAATTAAAATGCTGTAACTAGATGCTTCTTCGTATTGTAAAACAGCTAACATACGCTGATGAATTTCAATTTTAGAAATGTTTTTGTAAACGCTAATTTTTATATATTTCAAATGCCTGTCTTTCTCACATTCCTCAATACTGGACATGAATTTGGTAGGGGGCGTACAGTCAAGCAGTTGCCCAGGACATCACCAGACCTCTGCACACTCTTAATATGAAAATGATCACTACCGGAAAAGAATATTTCAGCTATCACGACAACCTGAAACGCATACAGCTTGCGATCCACGTCTTTTTTCGGTATCCAACCAACTCTTTCAAACTGACATCGTTGATAAACTTTGGTGTGGAAGGCGGGGGTGCTGCTGCAGTCAGCCAATTATTTTGCTTTCGGACAAAATTAATTTCTAACAGAAAAACACTTTTGGCATCGAAATTGTAACTTGCCACTTTAACTCATTCCTGGGATGAAAATCGAATTAGATGTGTCTTCTTTACTTTGACAAATTTACTTGCAATATTTTTTCAAATATCTTGCACTTGTACATACTTTTTCAGGAAAAACGTTTTAGTATATCGTTTGATCAAGCCTACTAAAAAAACATTTTTCTCTCCATATTTTCACTTTAAATTTGGTAGGATGTTGTAATACACCAAGCTCAATCTGTTCTGCAATTTTCAGATGTTTCGAATTGGTACAAGAGGCCTTTCCAAGAGAGGAAAGGTAAAAACAGATTTTGCACCCCTTTACCCTCGAAAAAAGAAGGAACATTTTTTTCAAGTATTTTCACGAAGTTATGGTCGTGATTGACATGTTTTATACAAAAAACGTTTTTCCAACATGCGTGGCTTTCGCTCCACGTCTTTTTAACAAAACAAACAAAGTTTTTTGGCTATGCGAAAACCGAGTTTTCCCCTGAAAAACACGACATCACAAGTACGCGGAACAATCCTCAACGAATGAGTTGCTACTTTCCGCATCCGAGGATGTTCTAGCGCAATCCGTTCGCGAGTTATGGCCGATAACCTTAAAAGCCATTGTAGTGGCCGCGGCGGGCCTTAAAGTATTCCACAGCTTATTTTAACTCGATGCTGAATCACTTCGCACATTCAGTCTAAGGCGAAGGCTGGTGGAACTCCGCAAGTCACATTTTCTATCTTTTTTTGCACAAAACCACAAACGTTTCCAAGAGCGTACACGAAGCCACGAAGAGTCGTACTGCTCTCGTGCTAAAGCTGAACGTTTGGTAGCGACGAATGAACTAGTAGTACACCTGCAGTGGACTGCATGCGGTTGCTAAAAAGATTGTTTGGAAATCTTCCGCAAGAAACCGCGGTTAAACGATTTGCCGAGATAAACGTTCGAAACAAAAGCTTTGCGCGATTACAGGAACGCATCAACTGCACTATCGGCTTTACCAACTTGTTATCTTAGAATATCGATTTCCATTTCTGCGCAGTGAGAGACCCAGGATAAATTCGAGGCGCTGGGTCACACCAACCGCATCCGGCACACATCAAGAAATTAAAAAATGCTTCAATGCTGTGGTTTTGCCCCAAGTTGATTGCCTTTCCGGAAAACAAGGCCCTCGTGATTTTCCGGAGGGACAACATGTTGGAGCGGCCCTGAGGAGACACATTCTTGCTGCCAACATGCATCCAGTGGTGAGCTGCACCAAGTTCGCTGGAACAGTGTGGTCTATAGCAAAAGTAACAAAGCGTATTTTTCCGCTGCCAGTGCCTGAAAGTTTCACAATCCTTTAACATCGCTGATGTAGAGCCGAAATCTCCACAGTTCAGTAACACGCCCCTTTAACTTCTTAAATTTTTGACTTACTGAGCCACGTCAACGCCGCGTTCCAACTGCGAACATGCACACCCAACTCGTCCATACAGTGCGCGGCAATGTTTTCTGTTTTCACAAACCGAAGAGTAGAGCAACGACAGAAAACAAAATGCAGACGACCGAGTTATATTAACACGCTCCCGCAAAGAGAGCTGTTTGAAAAATGAAGATAGCAAACTAATACGAGAAAAAGAAAGACAGAGACTGAATAAAAAAAAAGTACACGGCATTTGACACGCGACTTTGAAGAACGCACAGCAATAAACGCCAACGATCATCAGGATGACGGTGTCACAAATCCAGCGCAAATATGCGATCGCGTCGCCGAACGGTTCTTTTGGCAACAGATGCGTTGCAACTTTAACGACATTCGCTGTGCAGTTTGGGCCAAGACGTGCGCTTCAATAATAGACCAGAGCGCCGCGTTGCTTTTCGTGCTCAGCCCAAAAAAACGTGAGGCACGACTTGGCGCTTTTCTCCGCGTTCCGACATGTGCAAGATGCGCAGGAGAAGCAGGTATTACAGTGAGAAGCACTCGTACCATGAACAACGCAAGAATCTCAGAATTACACGAAAATTTTCCTAAGCAGCACTGCTGCTGTTGCTGCCGACGGTCGAGAAGCGCGCTGGGTCAAATCAATGAGCCGAAAAAAAGGTATTTGAGCGACTGTAAGTCAATGCGGAAGTCGTTGGAAACGTGGGAAACAATTTCAGGCGCGACAGTAGAGCGAGTTGCGTGGGCGACCAACAAACGAAAAGTGACCGGGGACTTCTTCGCACAGCGGCGACAACCATTCCATCTAGAAAGGATGTTTGTTGAAAGCTGAAATCTTGCACGCTGCGCAGAGTCCCGAAGGGTATGCGTCACCAAATGTAAATATGAAAAGAAAAACGAAGATTTGACGGCCGTTTGCTACTCACTGACACCCACAGTATCAAAAATAAAGCGAATTAATGTGAAGCAGAACTGAGAAGGAGCACCATTCGAATAGTGAAAACGTGACAGTTTTCGTCAGCCGGTAGGGACGTCATGCCGGTTGACGACAATCGCCAACAGGTGTGTCGTGACGACATGACCTGACCGGTCACGGTGGCAAGTGGGAGGAGCGGAAAACGGAAACAAGCGTTTGATGCAACTGACCGATTATCTCAAGTTTGCGGTTGCACGACTTTATTCGCGCAACTGCGTCGTTTAACACAAACACGAAATAGATATACAAATGAATACAAACAAATTCGACAAAACGAAGGTTGTACCAAAGACGGGTGAGCGCAGGTACATTCAACATCAGCTAATTGCAGGTAAAAAGCCAGGAAAGTTTGGTCATGAGGAGCGCTACAGTGAGAAACGTGGGCATTTACCAGCAGTTGCTTCTTGCAGAAGAGACGAGTATTCTGACCACAAGACTGGTATCAAAAACAGCACAAATGCAAGAAGCAGCACTTGATATTTTCAATGATCGCATTGGCTTGGCGAAAGCCTTCCTGAAAGGCAACACGTCAATCCAGTCGACCACGAAACACTTGGCAACAACAGTTTGAAAATCACCCTAGCACCAGAAACCGGAATTCCATAGAGTTTGCATTATGAGCTGAAACGAACGATAACGGCCAGCGGTTTGGCCTGATCGCTCCACTCAAACGCCAGTTTTCCTTTCGCTTACAAGCGGCGTCTTTTTCTCCCAACGCGCCCGAGAAAAATCCGACTGAAAACTCGACAAGCTCCGCTGCGATGTTTGGATCAGGGACGCACAGCTTTTAAGAGGATCGGCGATCGGAACTTTGACAGTCGCGCGCGGAAAACTTCGACGAGCACATGACAAATAACAAACACTGAATCACACGAGTGGTCTACGAGCGTTCGAGGCGAAAAGTAGGACAGCAACGACTAATCAGGTAAACCACGTCGCATCGAAGCGATGACGCGAGCGTTCGAGGCGAAAAGTAGGACAGCAACGACTAATCAGGTAAACCACGTCGCATCGAAGCGATGACGCGAGCGTTCGATTTTAGAAAACAGCAGCTACGCATGGTTGGTTCCGAAACCTGGTGCCGGTATGGGACAAGGTACGCGCGCTGCGCTGACGACTCTTCGCGACTTGATGAGCTCGCACAGCACCAGAGAAAACGAGGAAAAACCGGCGATTTCCGCGGCTGCATTACAGCAATACGCTCGTCACAGTTGACAACATTCCAGTGCAGGGCGCGTTTGAAAGCACGCGACTTGCAAGTCACCGGGCGTCGTGATCGCGAACGTGACGCGCTGCACGTCATTCGCGTGTGTGCGTCAGTTCTTAGCGAGTTGTGATCGAACTTGGGTGACCGCCAGCGCCTATTGCTCTACTACACAAAAAGAAAAAAAAAAGAATCAAAAAATAAACAGAACGGACAAGAAGCGCGCTACTGCCCGTTTCTTGCGCCAGCTTTATTCTTGATGATTTGCGAAACCGCTTCCTCTTCCAGAAGTGCTGCTTTGAAAACTTCCAATTTGTCTGGAAAAAAAGCGAAAGGTTGCGGTCGAAATCGATGAGACAAACACGCGGCGGCACATACCCGTGGCTGGAAAGCTCCCAGCAGATGGCAATCGAGGATACTACAGACGAAAGAACTTCTAACTTACGGATGGGTCACGGGATTGATGTTTTGCATGCTCCTGGTTTCAAACGAGAAAACTTTCAGTGCGGCAGCAATAAAACCCAAGTGCTACAAGATCGGAAAGCTTTCCGTTGCGTGTTGGGCTTTGGTCTCAGCCGCACCAGCATACTTTCGAGAGCCGTTTACATCGCACTGAACTAAGTGCTTGATTGTTGATGATTGCGCTTGTTGCTGGTTCCACTGAGCTCATGCTCGAAATCACGGCCACTCGCAACGAAGGAATTCAGCAACAGCATGAGGCGGGCAAAAAAATTGTTGAAACAAACTTTACAGCATTCATTGTTCAATGTAAGCGCGCTAACATTTGCAGCAAACCAATTTTATAAGACTAAACATCACAGTAGTTTCGCATTATATTGTTCTGAAAGCAGCTTTAAACTCCAATAGAAGATTTCAAACGCTTCAGCAGATGCTTGTTAAACTTATTTTTACATGGCTATGAGATGGATTCACGAAGCGAGCAACAGCTCGTTGAAAACGCACTTCTTTCAATTCTAAGTTCCCTTTTCGTAAAACACGTTTGTCTGCATTTATTCTTAAATGTAAAACATACCATCTGACCCGGCTTTGTGCCCAACGGCGGTTTTTGCCGGTTTCCGTTCAGTATGACGCTATAAATGCATCCTGTCATGATTGAAGAAATATTCACTGTGGTCCACAGACCATCCAAAAAGTCTAAATTTTGGTTTTCGTAGGTTCGCAAAGAACATTTCACTAGCGGAAAGCTGCCGAAGGAGAGTTAAGGTACAGGCGTTTATGTAAGCTTAACGTTCAACCAACTTGTCAAGTTTAGAAGACCCCACTATTCAACGAAGGTGATGAAGCACTGTATGGTCGCAAAAAAAGGCTCAACTACACTTGTTTGCTTGGTCGTGGCTACGAAAACGTGCACATCTCGAGTAAAAACTGCTACGCCGAAAGGTTCGGCTGATCCGCAGCAACATCGGAAGGCAGCTGAAAACGACGAATACGACAGAAGCCCAGTTCAGCTGCGCGCTCGTTTATTGACAAGAATAGTGAGGAAGACATAATTCGCGACAAACGGGAAACATAACGGTGACTGTTCCAGATGCCATCAACTACCGCGTCGCACTCGTAAATTATTAAATTAGAATCGAAAATCTATACCGACATTTAGCTGCGCAACCCTCGGTCTTGGAACCAGTCTTGCTGGAGGCGGCGCCTACTGCGTATCACACTTTGCGAGTACAAGCAGCAACAGCATCACATCCGGCCGGGGCGAGTTCACCGCATAAAACATTTCTTTGTGCGAACGAACAGCAACAGGAAACATCTTATCGTGTGTTCCGCTTGACCGGCAACTCCGAACACTGAACGTGGTTAATCGCGAGTGCTGGCAACATTTGCTGACATGCCGGCGATGGATTGCTGTACAGTTCGCGTGTTGCGAGCGACGTGGATACAGGGGTGGCGAACATATTGCAAGCAGGAAGTTTCTGTCACTGCGATGCAGAGTGAGTGCGACATTGCAACGTTGACAAAGTCAAGCCAGAGCTTCGAATAAACAGGAAAGTCGACAGCTCTTCTTAAAGAAAGAACCACGGGGAGACTAAGTTCCGACAGTGGTCAGGTCAAAATCTCAGGAAATTTCCATTTTGCAACGCTGCCATACACCCATGATTGCAGTTTCAGACTGGTCTCTCGAAAAAGATTGACAGCCCGTAACAAACGCGTGACTTATTGGTAAATTTTTATACAGGCACAAAACAAACAATTGTTACATCCCGGCACTCTCTTTGTACACGTACAGAGCAAAAGCTGCGCGTTCTTCAGCGACCGAAAAAGTTCCTATGTTCCGCATTTCAAAGATCGACAATGTCTGGCACCGTTTCTCGACCAGTCAATACAACACGCGTCACTGCGCTCAGTGATTCAACGAAGGCGATTGAAGATATTGATGAACGTAAATATGAGGCGATTGTTAATGTTGCGCAACGTGTCGAGTTTCCACGCGGCAAACCTTTTATGGTAGCATAGCAACCAACGCCTCAAATTTTCTCTTCGGCGAATGTTTTGAGTCTTCGAATTGTTTGTGAAATATCTTTACTACGCACTAAGCCACAACGCAAGAAAACTTCAACGAAATTTCGAATGCAGTAGTTTTACAACAGGGCATCACCACAAGAAGGCAAAGAAAATAAACGAAGCCACATTAACAAGCTTTACCCTTTCATACATTGTATAGGCATGGCCTGAAGAACAATTAGTTGCGCTCACGAAGCGATAATGCGACACACACCGGGCACGCTAAACAAACAAGATAAAAGACAAGCATCTGCCGACAGCAATTTGCACAAGCAAGCACAACACTCGCAGTGAGCCAAGCTTGCGTCGTTCAAATCGCTCACCTTTCAGATCATCCCGCAACTTCCTGTATTCCTCATCGGAACGTGTCAACTGATCTTCTAGCTTGGCAACGTACGCCTCAGGATCGAAGTCGACGTCTTCCGTCATGTTAAATAGATTGCTCGAGGCGGCGGCGGCGCTTGTCAGCTGCGATTAAGCAGAGCACAGCGGTTAATTTCAAATACAACAACGTACATTCTTGATCTATTCCTATTTGAGAAGCAATCGCCATTACAGCAGCAAGGGCGTTTCGTTCGGTACATGGCACGTGAATAAATCATTTCCTTCAAGCAATCATACGCTCAAACGCATGCATCTTTGCAAGGCAGCATCGCGCAAAGGGAAATCGCAGAAAAGGCGAGTTTTTTTTAACTAGTGACAAAAGAAGCACAAAGTGCAATGACTAGTAATTCCTTTCACGCTCCAATCACTTCAGTTGTCTTCACGTTAACTAACAACCATGACAAATTGTTTACAACCGTCCAGGTTATATTTGTTCAGATGCGATCAGCACAGCGTGCCCTTCGTGGGGAAAGTTGAAGTGACGCGATGGTCACAAACCGGAGGGAAACATGATATTGCTTCTTAGCATCGACTTTAGGGAGAAGGGAAACCTAACTGAGGCACCGCCTGCAAAAAAATCAGTTGCTCGGCGTCTGCAGGGAATACACATTTCCTCAAGGAAATGTCGCGTTCGTGCTCCGTTGTTCACCTAACATCAGGTCGAAAGGTCAGCGCCAGCCTGCAGTGGCCTTCGGTGCGCGCGCAGTGCGGCTCGCCGGCAACTTCAAAAATGGCCAACAATGGCGCATCAAGGCAACACTTGAAGGCGGCAAGAGCCGATCGATGTGAAGCCAGCAAGCGTTGAATAATAACTGACAATCTCAAGGGAGAGGGTTCGGCGCAACCAGCGCTGTCGCACGAAAACTGGTTGCGCTCAACGTGACCTTCATCGCTGTGAAGAGCTACGCCCTGCGCGTGACTTAAAAAGCATCGCGAAATCTTGGGAAGTTTCAAAAAGTCAATCAATCCGCCAAACCCAGACGAAAATTGACAGCGATTGCATGGAATCCAACGCACGAACCGGGCGAGGTTATTCGCGGAGGGGTCGACAGAGAAAAAAAAGTGAAAGAAGCAGCAACAGCATGCGTGGAGCATTGCCCCGAAGTGTTTTGCGAAGAAGCGATTTCTAGGAAGGAACCGCATGCGCGTCATAAAACAGAACTCACTCCCTGCAGGAAAGTTCGATGGCATTCGACTGTCTCCTCCTCGATTTCCTGGAGAGTGGACACGGTCTGGTGCACTTCGAACATCTCGCGGGATAGTTCGTTCTCCTGCAAAGCGAAACATAAACACAATTACTCGTTCGCGCACGGACGATGTTTGTGAGCGCGAATTCCGATCCTGCCAACGCATGCGGTTATTTTCGTCCTCAGACCGGCTTAATTTGCACAGTGCAGCTGTCGGCCCTGGCGCGCCAATCGCGCTTTCGACACCTTCAGGTTTTGCCAGACTTGCATGGGAACGCAGAAGCGGAGGCGGGTCAGCGCGCCAATACTGAACACGCCCTTCCGGCGTGCCCATATTTCACCAGATTATGAGCAAGAGTCAAACCTAATGACATGCATTAATAACTTTCCGGGGGAGATAAAAGTTTAGGTTACGCGAAAGCTGGCGTTAAATTATGGCGCATCAAGAGGGAAATGCACATTTTGGAAAAACGCAGCATGAAAACGTTCCAGCACAGACTGGCGATTCTAGCAGCGAACGTACACATCAGGTTTCAATTCCACACTACAGTGCAGTAGTTAGATCCGGGTGACCAATACTCGCATCGCTGAATGGCTGCCTCACGCGGATTACGTCTAATCCCGAGTGGCAAGCGTGAGAACAACTGAGGCAAGCGACGAGTTGCCAGCTTTTTCAGCTCAAGAGGAGCGAGTGCGAAACGACCTGGACATGACCGCTTATTCCCCGACGGTGGTTGAAAGGAACGTTTGGAACGCAAACAAGCCACACGGCTGCGCGTCAGCATCGCAACCGTGCGGTGGCAAGTGTTGACAGTGTTTGGTCCAGGCACAGCTAAAGCGTTTGCAAAAACGTATCGCGACAATCGAATTGGTTCCGGTCAATCCAGGAATAGGTTTTTCTCGTTTCGTGAAGAAGGAAACGGCAGCGAACGCGCAAAAAGCAAAGGCACCACTCGTTTGCCAATTTCAGCTTTTCTTCTCTATGGATGCACTTCACGACCAATACAGTCCCCTTGTGTACACACCGCATCGGCAGTGAGTGAAAAAGGCTTTGCTGACATGATGCAGAAAAACATGGCAGCTACAAAATATATTACAACTTCTCCGCACAACGATTAGCGAACCGAACGGAACTCGAACGCACTGCTTAGTAATTCCACTGCATCGCGAAAACGTCCGTCCGTACGCAAAATCGCCACAGTTAACAAATGAAGTCTCGCCGGTTAGTTCTGTTCCCAACGGTAAAGACTTTTCCGACGAGGAGATTGAAAACCTTTGTGTGTCACAATTAATTACCAAGGTTTGTTCGATCAGCATGAAAAGTGGTGATCATCAAACAGATGAACTTGCATCCAGCAACGTTTACGCAGAACTTAAGTGTGCGCTAGAATGAAACTAGAAAAAACATTAAAATCTGCGGTAAGACCTAAGGCCGGGGGAATTGAACATGAAACACGCAGCTTTAATCCTGATATCCAACCCAACAACTGAAGTCTGTTGCCGCAATACAGCATGTATATGTTCTCCCTGAGCGACGCTCAACTTACACACAGGGAGCTGATAAGAGCCAGATCACTGTTGTTTGGTGAGTGAATGCTGACAGGCTGAGGTGCCTCGTCCACCGGCTCCAAAGGTCCGCCCAGCACAGGACGCTTCTTGAAGGGCTCGTCTCCGCTGTCGTCCACTGCCAACTCTTTCACCCTGTTTTAAAAGTGAACCACAACACATGAGATGCTGTTTATTAATCTGTTCAACAACAGGAACGTCGTTTTGAGCTGAGGCGATTTTCAAACACAGGAAGACAGTGCTGATGACGTCATTTTATCAGAAGTAAGCTATCTTAGGCGTTACCAAGCCAGCTACGTTAAACGTACACTAAACAAGGAAGTTGTTAGTGACATTCTCGATGCAAGTATTTGAAACAGGAAAAAGACTACAAGCACGTCAATGAAGTACTGCAGACCTCACATCACATATAAAGCAGCCAACAGAATGCCCAAAACGAAGGACTAGATCAGGCAATCATTCAATGTACAATGTACCAACTACATCCGTATTTTTGTACTAGTCAAGGTCAATAATACTTCTTGTGAATCATAACACAATTGATATGATAAACTTGGAGCTTCTGCGTGCCATTAGAAATGCTTGGCGTGCCAAGTGTGGCACGCGTGCCGTAGGTTGCCGACCCCTGGCCTCGACTAATTAACAAGCACGGATAGAATATTAGAGAAGCTTCAGCAAAAAGCAAAGGGCTGTGGCTTCAGCGATTGTCATAAATATTAACAAGCAAGCTGGATCATCGCCTTGTTTCACAGTATGCTGTTGACAGAGATGAAAACAACGTAACGACCACATAGCTTTCAATCGCGACATTTAGTGCATTGCAATCAAGCAGCAAACACAAACGCACACTGCACTCTTTTCTTTGTTATACTCTTCTTCGAGCCACCTCAAAGTACTAGCCGCGTCGCAATCATCATGCTCCTGGTTCAAGGGCCGACTGAGAATGTCCAGGTCAGCCTGGAGACTGTAAGCGCCTCTCAGATTGCCAAAGCACTCGACGGCACCAGAGAGCAATTCAATGTCGTCGTCGTTACCACTGTAGCTCGACAGACACGTGTCGCTGTGACTAGGGGGGCGATTCCAGAGCAAAGCAGCATTAAATACTTTTTCTTCAACTGTGTTTTGACGAAACCGCTGCTCTGCAGCGCAAGAGGAATCCCTGGGTGTGTGGGGAGGAGGGTTGCGAGGCCTTTTCCGAATCTCAGACTGGGTTCGTCGAACCGGGGCCACATGGGACTTGTTGCGTTCCGGCGCTCGGGCGGAAAAACCTTTCACTCTGCATCATCGCGGATTGCGCGCAAACGTACGGAGCCGCGCACGTTTGAAACAACGACGTCGCAACAGGCGAGCAATGATTCGCCAGTAACAGTCAGTCGATGTTCAGGCAAGCAACAACGTTAAGTAGGAGACAAGCAGTTGAAACAACCAGCGATCATGCGTGCAACATACCGTCACCCCCGCCAACAGGAAGCACAAAGATAAAGGAAAGCGGACGCGGCGTAAGCTCATTGCGCTTGATGCTCAATGCTAGAAAGCAAACCTTTTTTGTGGGTAACAGCGTACCATCTCAAACTGCAAACTTCACTATACTAGTCACAACCCGATGTAAAGCACCCTCACACCCGACGCTTGTGACAAGCAGTGCTAAAAACTTCTTCAATCTTGACTCGACAACACCATCTAGCGGCGACGATAAAAACTATTCGTGGTGGAACTTTTCATTGAGGACCGAGCGCACTGTTTATGCCATGGTTTCTGTTTGAGTCGGTGATGGATTAAAATTATTTGGTGTCAATAACAAGAAACAGACCATTTGTTGTTGAAAAGCGTATCGTTTTTACAGAAAGTGCTGTGACGCTTTTCACGGCCACCGATCGACAGGCAATTTGTTGGGGTGCGCTTTTCGGGAAGCGGTCTAGTACGAGATGCTTTCAGTCGTTTTTGTGCTGCAAGGGATTCACTCTAAATTTGTTCTTGGGGCCTTTGGCAGTCACTGTTACGAAACAACTGCTGCAGAATTTGTAGAAAACTTGTTTTCATCGCAAAAATCAAACCAAGCGCTACGATCAAGAGAGGGCTTAATTCGTCTAGTTTAGTGGTTTTCAACCTTTTTAGTACCGCGACCCATTATAGCAACCCACTGCAAGCCAACGACTCCCATCCGAACTTGAATAAAGCAAATGTGATACAGCTGTGTACAAAAAATATCTACTCGTGACCCCTCTGGATGTCGTGGCCCTTAGTTGAAAACCACTGGTCTAGACCTACGATGCTCAGCAACAGAAACCGTTCAACGAAGCCATCTGAAATTTCCATCAAGGTCTAATTTTTTTGTTTCTATTGTTGACGAAACTGCGCCTTCGTCGAAACAGCATCGCACGGTGAGCACCGTCTCAAAACAACTGCAAAAATATTTTTCTATTTTACAGCGAAAAAAAGACCAATCAGAAATACATTCCCTACACAGTAGTTTTCAACCTGGGGGTGGCAACCCCCGTGGGGGCCGTTTGCTTTTTTCTAGGGGGCGCGAGAGCTGATAAAAATGTTTAAGGAACCACTTTTTGTTGCAGCCAAAAAAATAGGATCACGTGGCAAAAATGATAACCTACTCTTTCATTCAAAATTGTTTTAAGTGTGATTATGAGCATTACAAAGTTTTAGTGTGATTTACGACCATTACAGTACTGTTTCGTTTGGCAACTCACGAATAACTTTGTGACGTAAGAATGTGCTGTGTTTTTAAATTAGATATCTGAATGCGGTAGCTAAATTCCGAGTTATTCTGGTTTTTCAATGGGTTGTGCTGTGGAATGATTTGCACGTGGCATGGGTCTCTATCACTGATGTTGCCATGTGCATGAATTTGATAAATGAGTGTTTGTCCAACATAGTGATACTGAACTTAATTTTTATAGTCATTGTGATTTTCTATTGTGCAAACACAACTACATTACATATGCTTGACTGGAAATTTTCGGAAGGGGGTCGTTAGGCTAGATTGGGTTGCAAAATGAGTCGATGCATGAAAAAGATTGAAAACCACTGCCCTACAACAATCACCACGTTTTGCAGAGTTTGTCTAGCAACCCCAGGATAAACGTGGTGCAACTGAGGTATCCACTTTCCTTAGAACGACGGTGAAAAACATCCCGGTACGGATAGCAAACAACATTTTCGTTAATAATTTTCATTCAAACAAAATTGGAAGCAAACTAGGATCAGGAGCATGTCTGTGGCGACCGTATCACGCATTCAGCCGTAATCGCAACAGCTGTCGTGAAGAAGGGTCGGAGCCGTCAGTCAGTGTAACCTGAAGGCGAATATCACTTCAGGCAACCAGACGTCCTTACCATCAACCCAAACACAATACCCCCAGACCCTGACTTCGTCTCATCCCGAGAGCCAACCTACTACTTATCTATTGGAAGGCTGACCTGGGAGAACATGGTCGGGGGAACCACGGGAGGATGAAAAGCATGGTTTGATACTGAACCGACTTCACGTGTCAGCATGCATCAAAGGCGAAAGAAAAGCTTTAGTCTCGGAAACCGCACGATGACAAACATACTTTTACAGGAAGTAGAAACGAACGCCAGAATGTTATAAGCTTTCTTCGGAACTTAAATGCGATTTTTCCCCGCCCTAAAAACCGCAAGCAGTGCTATCCGGGCGAAGCAAAACCAACAAACAGAAACATCCTTTCTTCACACCTGTCAGCGTAACGAAGAGTGTTGAGGGTGTGCTCGCAGGACGTGATTCCCGGTGAAATGGTAGCGATCATGCAAGTTCGTGATCTCTCACCGATGAAGGAATCGCGCAAGACCTGGGTAAGTTTACTTGCCCGGAACGGCAGGTGCTGCTTGTTCTGACTCATCGCTCGTATGCATTCCTGGAAATGCGGTCGTTGTCAGCAAATGCGAAAATCTGTGTGATCTCAGCAACAAAAGCGCGCGAACGCTTATTAACCAGCACACCACACCACACATCAATCGACAGCGGGCATAAGCACGAGATACACTGTGAGATACACTTGAGGATCAATAGAGGTGATCTTACAAAAATATTCTTGAAAAGGTAAAAAGTTTATTTGTTTGAAAATGGGAATAATTCGGTTAACGTGAATTCAACCGAAATTTTAAAACATTTGCGTAGCTGCGGTCGGTTCCTGGCATTGCTTCGAAGGTTGATTTCGGTCATTTCTGTCGAAATGGAAATCAGATTTCTGAAGCGATTCTTTGCCAACAATGCCATGGTAACGCAGCATGTGCACCTCCCTTCACCAGTGGTGAAGGTCGAGGTGAGCGGGTCTGCGGAGTCATCGGATACGGACTACGACTTACTTAGCCTTTTGCTTTTGGAGATGGACGCAGAGTTTTTGCTTCAACCAAAAATATTAAAAAAAACATGCACAGGTATAGTGGATACATTAGTGCTGAAATGTTTTGTGCATTCTCACGGCGTGATTTCAAGCACAATTCTATTCGTGGATCAATGCAATGTACTTGTTTGCGAACATGCACTGTTAGACAGTTGACAACAAAGACTATAGTCTGCAAACCTACATCACTGCAATTGGTCGCTATTAGCGGTTGCGCCTGCTGACGCTCAACGTTTTTGTTCAACGTTATTCTACACCGAACTGTTTAAAGTTACGTTGTTCTGATTTCACATTGACGAGTATTGAAGATTTTTTTGTATAACTGAATATAACCAAAGGATGCAATCGTACTTAGAGTACTGCTGGAGAGTTGTTTACGGACAGGACAAAGTGGTGAAGACCTTTATTCCACCTTGTACTGGCTAAGCAACTTTTAAGATGTCAAGTCGCTTAGTTGGTTGGGAGACTGGCCTGTGCTCCTGCAACAACTAAGTTGATCCCTGAGCTGGTAGGGATCTCTCTGGAATGGTAATCGACCGACAACCCCCCTACTTTCGGTTCCGCAACAACAAGTACCCCCCTACAAAGCAAACTACGGTCCGTCACGCCGGTCCGCTGAAGTTGTCCAAATTATATTAATAAAACCAATTCATTTTGTTAAAATGACGATAAACGCCATTAAAGTTTCCGCTGCAGTTGATAGTATCCGATACCATTACAGGTAACTTGTAAATTTTTGCCTGCTTCGTGCGAGAGAATGATGAGACAGACTCTTCGCTCAGTACTGAAAAACACAGCGCGAAGACGAGCAGCTTGGTTCAACATCTGCGCCGGGAAGAACGAATTATCGCCAATGTGATGTGAACAGTGACTGCGCTTGATGAAGCCATCTGTTCCGATTTCGGGCGAAACGCATTAAGAAACCCACGCGACAGCGACTGGCGGTCCACCGGATCGTGAAACAAATATTTTTTGCCAATTCTTTCGTTCTGCAGCCTGCAGCATTTTCATTTGCCGGTATAATTTACTCAATGAAAAGCAAACACCAAATCGTCTTGGGCGTCAACATTTTCGAATTAATTCACCACCATATTCATCTAAAGCCAAATTTTGCAGAAAAAAAGCACGATTCAACGATGCACAGACGTTTCAATAAGCTTAACGAATTTAAACTGCATAAGAAGATGTAGTAACAGCCACAAAACAAATTACATTTCATCAAGACGACTAGAAAGACTTGACAACAGCCATTGAGGTCTAGACGTCCTTTTTTAGCGAAGTGCTTGCGCGGCTCGCGAGTAAAAAAACGAAACGAAGACACACCTTCAGCGCTAGAAGACTTTTGTTGATTTCTGACCCCTCCACCCGCGTTTGTCGGTCGGCGCTCGTCGTGTCCGCTCCACGCTCGTTACCTTTTGGCAAAACAGTAAGATGGCTGTTGCGAAGGCGAACTCTTGGGCGTAGCGCCAGGAATTTATGGTGTGAAAAAAACGATCCCGTACCTTGGATCTGGTCTGGATTACATTCCGTCTCGCGCGAGCGTGGGATGTAAGGAGAGCCACAATGGCAAACCATAGTGCGAAGCTATTTCTTTACTTGTTAGTCTTTTTGACAGACGTTCCACATGCACATTACATGAACTTTTTAACGACGTTCTACAAACAACTCTTGTAGAAGGCAGCAAAAGCGCAAGACTGTCGAGCTAAGTGCACCTGCAAGGTCGATTAGAGAAAATTTGCCGTGCAGGAGTTGTCGAGGTCCGCTTCGTCTCAGAATCAACTGGAAGACGGCGTGGGATCGCGACGAGTGCTGATTGGCCGACGTCACTCCAGACGTCCTGCAACAAAAATTTTAACTAAAATCCGTGAAAACAAGAAAACAAAGACGCTGTTTCCGTTGAGCATATAAGTCATTAATATTTAATGAAAGATGTACTCGGGTGGTGAAGGTGAAGGGCACCAGAGCGAAATAGTCAGTACTTGAATGTATGAATTGTAAACACAATTAAACATATGCAGCACCTGAAACAAATACTTGCAATTTCATTTGGGATTTATCTGATTTCTACCGAACGAGCCAATCACGTTCACGGCATGCAGGCAACTGAAAAGTGGCGTGACTATTCATCCTGAAAGCACTCCAGCAAGGAATTCATGGTGCGAGAACAAAAACGTGTGCTGTTTTGAACACTTGGGGTGAGCAGAGAAAATCTTTTGTTTTGAACGGAAAACCAGGCGCGCCGCTGCGAATCACGCATCGGTGTTTCGACACATGCACCCCCCGCATACAATTCTTTAAACCGAACCAACAGATTCAGGGAAGATCGGGTCAACCTTCGTACGGCTTAAGGTCAAATCAAAAACCTTCTTTGTTGTTTCTGGCGAGAGCGCAAGGCCATGCAGGACTGACCTGCACCGTGTTCCATCAGCAATGAGTTGCAGAACTTCTTCGATGCACGTCACTCTTCTCTCCTGCAAGCCGACCACTTGCACCTGCTGCTTCCCATCTTCCAATACACGAAGTCTGCATTTCTTGTTCAGCAGATCAAATACCTGCGCACGAAGATTCGGAGTGACTTTTTAGCGTCAGTGGGCCCATTGAGACTCAAGCAATCATTTTCCTTAAAGTCCATGCACTTTGCTGTTTTCAGCGGTCATTTGAAGCAACCCGAGCACAGACGATTAGTATCTCGTTTCATACGAATCGTGCATTTTTTTCAGCGATGCACAGCAGAAATCTACGATTATCGGTTAATGTTTAACAGTCGTGCTGCCTTCTTCGGTTAACGTCGGTTTGGTGCTAGTCGGGAAGCGACAACTGTTAAATAATCGCTCGGTTAATACGTTTCAGTTGGTATCTGGTGGTGCTCCGATGTTAATCTGTTTTGCTGGTCATCGGTGCTCCCCAGGAAGCCGCGACCAAAGGCCTTCACCGGTTACCCGTCTGGTGTGGCAAATAAAATAGTAGAACGTAAATACATTGAAACGAAACCTACATATTTTCATTGAAGGGCGGGTGTTGAGGGTCTCGGTACCATAAAAAATATACCATAAAGATAAAAGCACAAAGCATGAACACAAAGACGTGTGTGGCTGCAGCGCATTTGAGCGGTGCTGGGTTTCGCACGAAACAAATTTACAACGGTAACTTGAACAAATTACATTCAATCGCACAACGAGAGCCCAAGCGTATTTATATATATTAGTCCATCTGCGTACATAGAGCACAGTCAGCATTGTCATTTGACGATGAAACCTTAACAGCAGCGCTGGCAATACGCGGGTGATCGGTCGTTAAGCGAGAAAAATATACGGGTTGCGTCGCGATGCGCTGTGTGACGTGAGCAGCGTGATGTTTACGGCTCGAATTACAATGGCAACATAAGAGGTTACCATTGCGGTGATTCACCGCTGGTTATTACCCCTTGGTGGGGTCGACACCAGTTTGCGCCAGAAAGCGGGCACGTAAATGCAGGGCAGCTACTTATTTGCTCAGTTTCGCGCATCTGAGGAGCCAACAGATTTCTAGTTTTGCCAAAAAAATCACATAAGCATCCAGATCATTCAGAGTTGCGTAGCGCGTTGTGCAGGCAGGTCGTGCCTTGTTTCTTGAGATCGCGCAGCCGTACATGACAAACGTGGATTCAAGCAGCGCGCTCACCACCAGCAACCAGCGAAACAATGATGACTCATAAAAATGTGACTGGCGTGATAAATAATAATCGGTTTTAGCTTACGGACACTTACGTCTCGCGATCACGTGCAGTGTGCTGAAAACCGCCTACAACTATCATGCAATTCGATTGTAAGCCGCGGCCTGCATTACTTTTTTGTTCACATCATGTGGCTTCGTTTTTTCAACAAGTTTTATCTTACATTCTGTCTTCCCTTTGGTACACTTTATTTACCAAACTCTCTTTCGCCTGCTTTCGGCCTCTGTGACAAAATAAGTCAACAGATCCAAGTGAGGTGATGTTCGATCGACAGCCCCTGTACGTGCGCACGGCCGATATATAATATAACAAACAAAAAATGTGAACGTGCGCTCAGTTCAAGGGAGCATTATGATAACAGCAGGACATTTGTACCGCTGACAGTGCGGCACGGGAGACATCGTCGGGTATACGTCACAATCGGGAATTGTGAGGATGGTATCACGAGGTTAAAGATCTAGATTAGAAATGTCTTACTGGGCCAAAATAAAGCCCGTACACTGAATGACTCAGCTAACTAAAAATCAACTGAGGTACTGAATGCGTTCGAATCCTAACTGCAATGATAAGCGATAACCAATGTTTGGCACCTCTGATCACTCCCTAACTGTGATGTCAGAGTATGATAGAGCCAATGGAACAACAGGGGCATAAAACAGTTTTGTCCCGAGGTGTCAGTGGACAATGGACACACGAAAACTGCCAGTACGCAGTTAAGGCGTGATAAAGTGGCACCACGGACTGTCCACAAGAACATCGAAACTGTTAAATTTAAGATTATCACAATAAGGACAGGTAGTTATCATTTTACAGTACATGGTGTACCTTTCCGCTGTATATCTCGAAAAAACTGGCGTACACATCGAGGTTCAGCTGTCGATTGGCGGGCTTCATCAGGAATTGAAACACGTCTTGCGCTAAAGAAATAAATTTGTTGTGTTCATCTCGGGGCAAAAACAACAAATTGTTGGAGCGAGAGTTCAGGCACGGAAGTTATGGTTGGAATCATTCGGCAGATTTTAAATTTATTACATGACGACCTTTTGGTGATTCGCGTAGCACCAAAAAGCGCACTGTATTGATTCACAAGGGAAGCGTCACGTTTTGACAGCACTGATTTCGAAGTGAACAGAACGTCAGCAGATTCGACACCATTGATTTCCTCGCCATAGCCAGCATTTAGGTAAATGAAAATATATTTTTACTTTTGGGAGGTTGTAACAAGTGAAATAGTACAAGTCAAACATACCCGCTAACGCGTAAATGCCTTTGCGCGTATCTTGCGACTTGCCCGCAGTAAAATCTCCGCCCATCGTCTGGAAAAGATGTGCAATTATTAACATTATGTACTAAATCTGCACCACATCGTACAGTGGGTGGGTCGTTCGTTACAGTCACATCGGCTGTGCTCGGTTGAGCGCAAGGTCTCGGATTNCTAACAAACATTGACCACACACTTCACGATTACGACTGTTTGTGACAAAGACNATGCGAGCGCTCGAAAGTTGGCGCAACCTGGGTTCAAACATTTTTCACCCACATGCGTCTTTCCACTCCCTGTCTGGCCGTACGCGAAGCACGTCGCCATCCCGCCTTCGAAAATGCTTTCGACCAGAGGCCTTGCGGTGTACCAGTACACCATTTCGTTCGAGCACGTTTCGTCGAAAGTGTAATCAAACCGGTAGTTTTGATTCTCCACATATTTCGTCATGTCCACTTTTGTCTTTGGCTCACTGACCTGTGTAGTGACAAGGGCGATGTGAAATCTCGAGAGTGCTGAACACGCTCGGCTGCACCGGTTCGGGTGAAATTCACACACGTTTTCCAAGTAATGTAACTTACCATAACCAAATTTTTATTTGGAATAGTTATGACGTCGATTTCTTTACGTGCCACCTCCTTTTTGTTCAACGGCCGCTTACGCACGCAAACACATATTCTGTGGTCTAGCACGGGATCGGCGGCTGTGAGTGGCTTCATATCAAGGTTCGCTCTGAAAAGAATATCGAAAATAAATGCTTGGACAAAAACACGAGATTGAAACCCAAATAAACATTTGAACCCAATTTCTTAAATTATACAGGCGCACGTCGGCTGGAATTACCTGTGTTGTGTCTCAGTTCGAATGTGTTGGATATTTTAACGGGAACCTTGTTCCCAAACTTGGACAGCAAGCTATAACACTGTCAACAGAATGAATAGAGCGTATAGCGCATACTTGAAGCTAACAGAATGAACAGAGCGTAGAGCGTTTACTTGAAGCTTACTGCTGACTTTACAAAGATCTTTGATCTGAAATTGAGTTCTATGAAATGCCAGTTTTCTGTTGTCACGGCTAAATAAGCAAAATCAAAATAGGGTTTATATGCGAAAATTACCTTATTTTGCAACGTTGTTTTCTCTAGTGAATTGAAATACTGAAAAAACATACCCTATCCTTGCTTGTTTGTGTAGGGTTGGCTAGTAATTTTACGTAGTGCTTTTGCTCCGGTTAGCTTGGGTTCACATGAGTTCCACCTCAGGGAAAGAATATTTGCGCGCAACTATACATACCAAGCTTGCACGACACACTTGCGCCTTCAATCTAATAGTGTTTTACTACTTCGGGAATTTTGCCTAACATCGCGAAGTTACATTGGTTCAGTACTACTAAATCTTGTCACAAAACATCGAGGAATACGACGGCGTGAAATGAAACCTCACCTGAAATCTTTGATCATTAATGCAAACTCCCAGTTGGCGTTATTCGGGTCATAATACTGTTGTCGTCTTTCTCTTTCAATTACTTGAGCGGCCCTGCGTTCTTCCCGATTTCGCCGTAGTTTTTCGACTTCATCTACAACATTAGACTTTCGCCCTCCTGCAAAGCAACGTAAAACTAGCGGTATGGGGCCTTAGAAGATTGCTGTATAAGCTTTTCAAATTTTTTCTGCACAAAAAATATTGAATATTACAATTGTATACACTCATTTTGAAGTAAGAATTAGGCGTTGCGAAAAACCACGGATAATGGCTGCTGGTACATATTTTATGCAATCTACATCCTTATGCTTTGGTTGGTGTTGTTGGCACCAGACGAAAGAGCTCACTTGCTGCAATGTATTTTTGACTTAATACACAGGTATAGAAACTACATGAAATGAAGATTCGCGAATTATTAACATTGCAGTCTTGCGGATCAGCAGCAATTCGTGACTAACCCCGTATTTTTTATTTATAGAAGAATGGCGGAAAAATACTCTTGATTTGAAAAAAAGTGCCCTTACGCGGAGGAGCTTTCGGAGGGGGCATCATTGCTCCATTGCCGTTCACACTAACGTTGTTGTTGACATTATTCACAAGCTTATCACTGTCCGGCGCTTTCGAGTTTGCGATGCTTTGGCGTGAAGAAGCCGGCGCTTGATATTCAGCCTGCTTGTTTGTTTTCCTCGGGTAAATGGGTGAGGGGCTTCGATTTTCTTTTTGTTGTCCGCGTAATGATGGTGGTGGTACCAAAATAGTTCGACGCTGTCCTCCAACCTTTTGCTCTCCTCTCTGTGACAAAATTGTTCGTGTTTCGTATCTTGATTTGTTCAAGAACGTCAAGCCAGTTTTGATTAAATGAAGTTCTTCCACCAAAACCTACAAACACTTCCGCGCGAGCGAGAACTTTAAGAAAAATATTTTGCCAACTTACTCGTTTCTTTTTGTCACGGCAACTTAAAAAATTGAAGTCATACAGATAATGGAAAAAAAACGTTGCTCAGTCCAAACAAATAGTAAAACTACCTACGGTCCCACTGTAATTCAAATAACGAAATTCATGATTATTATTACTGATAGGCAGATAAATGCTCAACAAGAGTTATATGTTAACCTCAAANGCAACGCCTTANAACATGCAGTAACGTCGCATGGATTGTAAAACCAACGCGTACACGGTGAGAACTTGAAATTAAGATGTTGCACCAACTTAAAACCGATGAACAAGTAATTACAAACGAGAATGAATTATCACCACGGTGACAAATCGTTTCGTTAAGCCATATATTCCGCACATATACTACTGAAATCTGCGTGAGGGGAAAACATGGTACCAACACCATCCACACAAGACTAAAAGCTGTGAAGTACAATGACCACTTGAAATGCTTCTCAGCGCACTCAGAATGATGGAAGCACTTTTTGGTTTACTTGAAAAGACTGGGATCAATAATCTTAAAGGTAACGCAACAGGTTGCCCGTTTGACCAACACTGACACGAAATGACAATCATTGCAGTCTTTTCCCAAGCAGTCTCTCTACACGGCACCAAAACAACTGAACAAAAGGGAAGTGAAACACTTTGGCTTTAGTAAAGAAATGAAATTCTAGTGCGATGAATCAAACCTGACACGACCAGTGAACTCACAAATGAACGCTTCGGGGGTAAGCTGAAATCACTAAATTTTCAGTTAAAGCTACCGAAAAAGCTATTGAAATCTGAAACTAGGATTCTTTCTTACTTAATCGGTAAAGCGACTTCTAAACGACTTTGCTAAGTTCGACTTATTTCTCTCAATTTTAAAGTTATTAGTGGCAATTTACTGAAGGCACGTACCACGTTTTACTCATTTGTGATTGGAATAGGAATACTACTCACTCATTCTGATGAGTTATCTCAATTACAACAAACCTTGAAACTTCAAAATGTCAAAATTTCAACGTGTGATAATGCAAAAATTCAATTGCTCGCTAATTACCATAACAAATCGTTGAAAGGAAAGCAGCAAACAACCGATTTTATCAACAAGGTACTTCATAATACTGTGTACTTCCCATATTAATTCAAACAACTTTCTTTTTTGAGGACAGCACCCCTTGTGACCAGCACTATTTCAAATCTGTTCTGCAAAAAATATCTTCATTTCACCTCAGCTACATGTAACTTCGGATTATTAGCAGGGAAATTCAAGGAGGGCAGCAAGTGTCCATTGCCATTCGCAATGAACAGACTTGACCTTTATGAAAAACTGGATGTAAAACATTTTTAGCAAGTATTCACAGAAGACAGTGCAATAGGTTTACAGCTTCACGATAGCTGTCTAACTTGCTCATTGTCATGGAAAGGAACGAACTGTGTAAAGCAACAGAAAAAATTATGTAACACCTTCTGTTACATTCCCAACTATTTTTTTGCAAAAAAACATAAGTCATGTCTGTTGTTCAGTAGCGTTGCATGTCCATGCCTATCGGTGAATCTAGACGTTCTTAAATTGTTAGCTGAAAACATGAGCAGCAATTAACAGTGAAAATCAATCCTAATTACCCATGCCGCTTGCATTCTGATGTTACCGTTCTAGATTGTGTGAACTCTGATTGTATGTAAAGAGTCTATTTGAATAAGATTTAAGGACTGACAATGCATAGTGTTACGTGAAATCAATTTCCTATTAACAATTGGATGTAGATTCCTTGCTTATTTCACATTTGGAGTGTAGTTACCTGAATGTAGTGTGCATTGCATTGCAGTGGTTTTGCAGGTTAACTACGTTTTATGCATATATGAATTGCAAATTTGCCACATTTAGTTCAAGAAGTTGTAACAATTCCGACAGAACCAGTTTTTACAAATCCACCAAAAGTTTTGAATTACCAAATTACTAAAAGTGCTGTTAATTAAATTTATTTACTATACTGTTTGTTTCTTTTGCTCTCAAGCCAACAAATAAGCTAAGTGACTGAACACAATCAGTGAACTTGATGCAGAGGAAAATTTTCTCTGTGACTAATTTTCATTTATTTTTTCAGGGAGGTTAAAAAGTTTACCAGATGAAGAAAAAATATTATAAGAACAGTGTGATCAAGCGGTTTAAAACCAAAATTGACAATTTCTGCAATACGAATAAAATTGTCATTTCTTAATGAATCACAACAAATGTTGAAAAAAAACTGATTTGCAACCATAATTGACATAGCTATGCAAAAATGATCAATCAGCATGAAAATATTGTCAGTAACAACTTCATCATTTCTTCTTAAATGCTCTTGAAAGCAATTACATTTTCCATTACATAAAGCACCATCCAATAATTTTATCACATGCAAAAGTCATATCAAAACACCTTTCTTCTTCCTGATTTCCGAAATGACTGGTATGCCCCACTTCTGTTGAACTAAAAATATTAGCAATATTATGGCAGCCAATTTGTAGACACGCAAACATTTACACTGCATAAGTACACAATCACCTTTAAGTCTTTCCATGGATAATTTGAATTTGTCAAAATGAAGTTTTTAACAGTCTTAATAAACCATGACATACATAGTGTTGCAATCGGAGAGCCCAAGCATCAAGCGTGCAAAGCTTGACAATGTGGCAGCAAGCAACAACAGAGATCACATGTCATGATGAATCTATTATTGCTTGTTTGCGCCACTCACATATGGGTGCTAAATCTTTGGACATTCTATTCATGGTGAATTGCACATTTACCGCTGCACTGACGAAGAGGTTACAACAATATCAATTACATATAAGATAAATGGAACAAAAACATGCTACTCAGACAGCATCATTTTGACAACAGAGTACAAAACAATCAAAAAACATACCCGAGAAGGAGGACGTTCTTGTGATACTGCTTTTACATTGGTTGGAGATAATTCTGGGTTCAACTCAAAAACCATCTCCAATGACACCTTCCAAAGAAATATATCAAGATTCAAATTTAATACCATATTTTACAGATTGTAAGCGGCAGCTTACATTGTTTTTTCACCATTTCATGTGGCTCAAATCATGGGTGGCTTACATTTTTACTGAAGTTTCATTTGACACTCTGTTTAATGGAAACCAAAGGTCTGTGACAGAATACATCAACAAATCCAAGTTAGGTGTTACATCAACTGTGCTTGTACATGCACACAATTGACATAAATCTGTGCACAGTTTCATATTGTCTACTGTTTGAGATATTGCTGTAACATGATTATCACAGAGGCTCACATGGCCACCCAACACTCAAGCGCAGCATACATTTATTTTTTGACAGTTTTCATGCAGTTTACAAAACAAGGGCAGCTTACCATCAAAGGTAGCCTATAATCAGGTAAATACGGTCTCATATTATTATTTCTCAAATTGTGAAATGNCATTGTTCATAAAAANTGTCGTAACACTTGTAGAGAATTTACAGCTGCCAGCGGTACTCACATTCTATTCCAAAATAAGGTGATCAATTATACTAGGGATGGGCATTTCAGAATAGTTTGCTATTCTAGAATAACTAAATCGAATACCGAAACCTATTCTGGTTTATACCTACAATGCATGTTCCACCTGAAAACTACTAAAAAGAAAAAGTTTGTCTACTAAAAAAATATGAAGGCCCACACAATGCACTTCCCTGCATGGCACTGGCAATCAACATAAAAGAATTTCTTACACACAAACAACGCATTTTTGCAACACTGAACCACAACTTTAATGCAGTGGCACATCTAGCCTGGCAAAAGTGGTTCTGTCATGGAATGGCAGCTTTTTATAATACATTTAAGATTAAAATGAGATTTTCTATAGGTGTCTTTAAGGCCCAATCCAACTTGGCTCATAGCCTAGGGCAACTACTCATTTGTACAGTGGTATCAGTTGCATCATTGAAACCAGAGCTGGGCTGATGCATTGGCATGCTGACATACAGGGCTTCAAAAAATGTAAATTTACAAGGAAGCTTGTTGAGGTTTCCCATTGGCCACAAGTTGAAGGCAATCATCCCGTTATGACATCACAAAAAAGTTAGTTTTCTTGAAAATGTTGCACTCAAGAGTCCAACTATCACTGAGTTCACATGGATCAATTCAGCCTACTAGCATCAGTTCACAGTCAACATGTAAACAGTTGCATCACCGCAGTGTGCCACACTATCACTAGGTATGCGAAAACGAGATTCTGAAGGAGGGCAAAAGCAGTGGAAGCAGCAAAATCTTCACTGTGAAGTGGCAAATTATTCATGCTGAATCCTTGCTTAAGCCGTGTATAAAAAATTTTTTTCGCGGGCACTCTTTTGAAAGGAATTTTTTTACTACATTAAAGTTGTAGATAACTTATTTAACACTTTGAGAACCGGCGTACAATATATTCGTACTTCGATTTCGGCCTAAAAAACAGCAGTTTTCGGTTGCCTTACCAACGCCCTAGCTCCTCCACCGATTGTGCTAGAGAGCTCAAACGGATTAGCCAGTCTAGTAGATTGCACTTGAAAAAAATTTTTTTGGTTGGGGGGTGCGGATATTTTGTGACTGACGTCATAAGTGAAGTAGTTTTAGGGTCATTTTGGCTCATGTTGCCTGGCCTAGGGCCCAACTGCTAGGCCAAAGTGTTTCGCTGAAGTTTTCATTGGAAACTAGACTCGAATACGAGTCCTTTGAGCCTTTGATCAACTTTCTAGCGTTTCTGGTTCAAAACTTATGATCTAAAATAAACAAATTAATTAATTAACTAATTAGTTAAATATT
>JGI24158J21664_10001362_pt1 | contig 27304 bp, 13 predicted proteins | sample Ectturendosymbi3_FD_21664 | JGI IMG/M metagenome (IMG submission 21664) | reverse complement strand
TGAATCCGTAGAGGGTTTGAACACCTCTCTAGCTGCAGCAGCTGGCGAGTTATAACCAAAAACGTACGAGCCAATTTATTCCCTTTTGCGGTCGTTAGAGGCTTGTTGACAGTTCGTCTAAGTCTACAGTTTTCTTCTATTCCCCTGTGAGCGTCCGCTTAGGCGAGTTCTACTGTACTGCACATCGTCACCTTTGTTTACATTGTTGACATTTGCTCTGGAAAGAATTTCGCTCTTTATGCTTTCGATTCCGATTATCCGGATATATTTCACGAAACAAAGTGGCCCGGATAAAAGAGGTCTAACTGCAATTCGCTTTAAGAAAAGTGAACTTCTCTTTTAAAACTAGATCCGACTTCGGATCGACCAATCCCACTATAGGAGCTTCTGTGGAGCTGGTTTATAATCTTATCAAAGGCCCGCCAGCACAAGTGGCATGTAATTTTTTTCAAAATTGGAATACCGACGGCAGAACTTTTCTGTAGGTCATCTAGTGACTTGCTGTATTTGTTTGCGTTTCGGATGACTTCCTTCAGTGTGGCCCGCGTGGGAAAATTGTCTAATGACTCGTTTAAAAATAGTCTTGAGAATAAAGTCAGCTTGGATTCCAAGGCTCTAACATTTGTGAACATGTTGTGACGAACTGACCTTTTCCTCGAAGCCACACATTCATTCATTTGAAAAAGTAGGCTATCTTTACAGCAAACGGAAAGTCACATGACCTATTCTTGTCGCTGAGTTCAGAAAATAGATCGCGCTTTCTCTTTAACTGCAATTCGCACTGATTTCCCTATGAGGTCTTTCTGATTTTCCCTCCCACGCTTCTTGAAACACTTAGCCTAAACTAACGTAGAAGATACGACAGTGGCAAAGTAAGTCCTGATGATTTGCATCGGTTTCCTGCAGGTACATAATGAACTAACGGTGCTGAACATCCCGATTAGGATATCCTCAATTTATCTTGTGTTTTCGCAGTAGATCGACATTTTTTCTGTAAAATTTGAAGATCCATCTGTTGTGGCATTGACAAGCCCATGGTAGCTTCATTCTTTCCATGAGAACAGACATCTGGCCATATAAGTCCTCTTTCCGTGTTTGCCTTTCAAATACTTCATAATAAAAACATCTACGTTGTTTTATATTAGACAAAAATTAGGAACTAAGCAGCATCTTTTACATACCGTTGCTTTCATCCAGTGCTATTGAATAGGACGGAATATTTCAAACTCTCTGGCTATTCTGTACTTTCGTCAAACAGTTACACACTATTAGTAACTGTTCTGTCATATGCAAGACTTGAAGATGTTGTCTTTGGTGTGCAATGTAAGGGGTGAAGCACCTTCAAATAAGATATGTGCTTCTGTGTTACCATGCAACTATCTATGAAAATGCTGAAAGTCTAGCCCAATGTTGTGGAATGATATATAGCCCTTCCCCGCTGGTCAAATCAAAAGCGTTGGTCAAGTCAACAAAGGCGCTGCTGTCGGTATTTCTGGATTTGGCGCAATGAAAATGTCTTGTCCGTAGCTGTTGCGGCGGAAAACATACCACGGTTCATTGTGAAGCCTCACCGCAAGAGTTGGGATGCGAGACAGTCCTATCTTTCCAAGGACCTTTCCAACAATATTCCAAATTTAAGATACCCCTTGTTACAATCTCCTTCTACACCTTTGATTCTGTGCAAAGTCGTATTCTTGACGTTCCGCATTTCTTTCGGAAGCCAAACTTCATTCTAGTACTTACCAAGAATGTTGTAAAGTACTGGAACAAGGTAATCACCGCGCTTGGGCAGCTTGCCTACAATTGCTGATGGGTCTGGATTAAGCGTAACGCTCTGAAAAATGTTCCACCAATCCGTCCAGTTGCTGATTCTTGTCCTTTGATCAAAGTACTGCCCGAAAATCTTAGAGGACAGGCCTTCCCGGTGACGAACCAATAACCTTCTTTATTCCATCGTGCATGAGGTGAATGCCACTCATGCTGGAAGCTGCTTGGATCTGCAAGCACAGATTGTTCTACAGCTTGTTTGCAAAATAAAGTTTCGTAGCGTGACTAAGCCGAAAAGTTAACAAGACCAGAGAATGGTCAGTGTCACCAATGACCCTGAGGTAGACACAAATGCGCTTCAGTAGACCAATATTTGGTCTCGCTGCCAATAACATATCGAAGTGATAGCAGTGTTGCGGCCTTCGCTCGGGCCAGCTTCATTTGTGCATAAAACCTTCGTCAAAGCAGGCATTTTTTACACACAAGTGTTATTGACTGGATATTCCCAGAAGTCGTTGTCCGTTTTAATCTGACCATGAATTATGGCCGCATTGCCAGTTTGTGCGTTGAAACCTTCTAGGACATATCTTGCCGTTGTTGTTTTGTTGGATTGATTTCAGCGCAGTAGACAGATTGTCACAGAACATACCTATGGTCTGCTAAGGACTGGCAAGAGTTTGTGCGTAAGCATAGACTATGTTCTGTAGAATAGATTCGTTTTGTTTGACATTGATAATTCGTTTTGAGACAGCGATAGGGGTGCTGTTGTGGTCGACCAATTTGTATGAAATTGCAAAACCGATTGGCAGGCTTCTATTTTCCTCCAGACCAGTAGAACGTGTAGTTTTCCTCCTTGGTATAGCCTGAACCAGAAAATCTTGTTTGCTGCAATGCAACAATGTCAACTTGCTTTGTTTCCAATTCCTAATCTAGCATAGCCGTCAAAAATATACATTAGAAATGTTGTGGTCTGGGTTAGTAGAATACCTGAGTCGCATGGTTTGAATATTCCAGCTATACGCAGACAAAGAGTACGTTGAGTTATTATTTTCCAACGATTAAAACATTTACGTCCACTTTTCTGCTTTTGCTCTATCCCCATTTGCCCAGGCGGGCAGGAGGACAGCAGCTTATGGACTAAGGGCTGCCTATCTTTAAGGCAGTAACTGGCCAGTGAGACATAAGGTCTTTTCCACCGCACTTCGCGACCCGTGTTGCACGTCCAGCCAACTCGTCTTACAACCCTTGAACTGCCGTGAACCGCGTTGTTTTACCCTGATTAGCGCGTAGCACATTGACCACTCCACCGTTACTGATCCCTCCCTATGTTTTTTCGAAAGCGCGCCTTGGGAAGGGTTGGGCCACTGAGGTGCACAAGTCATCAGTAGACCACACTTCGCATTTCCTAGAGCTGTGGTTCCCAACCAGGGTGCCATTTACAATGCTCAGGGGTGCCGCTAGTTAAAGACGTTTTTCAATATATCAATAAATAATATATTTTCAAACTGCCACCAAACTTTACAGCAAATTCCTATGGGTTCGTCACTGGGTGCCGCAAATTATATTTCTCGTCCGTAGGGTACCGTAACCCTAAAAAGGTTGGGAAACACTGCCCTAGAGAGTCCCACAGAAAGGCGTGACCAGTATGTTTGGTGTAGGTTCAGCTACATGTTCTGCCAGACTGGGAAAATACTTCCCAGCAGCCTATCAATTCCCCATACCTAGGTTGATAACCTTGTATGGCTGAAGAGTTCAGTTTGCCCTTTCAAAGAGACACTTTGATCAATAGATAGAACCCCATCAGGCGTCGCCACTCCGGGTCAGAGCCAGGGGGTACCTGGGAATAAGGGTGGCTAAACGGCATTCCAATGTCCCTAAAACTGCAGAAATCCACAAGCGAAACCCCAGTACCTGGTAGGTGGACGTCACGCTCAAAACTGCCAACTTGGTGATAGGAAAATTTGAGGCTACATCATTATTACTGTCCCACTTAGGCTCAATGTTTACACTTCACGATAAAGCTTCAGTTTCAAATTTGCGCCACACAGCTGTATATTTAGTATCTATTGCGTAGTTTTTTCTTAAGAAATAGTTAGAATGTAATAAATGTATTTGATCTGTTGATTTTTTCATGACAGTTATGTTGAACTTTCAGCATTGCAAAGGACTTATCCTCTACGCGCATCTGGCTAATATGTCAGAAAAAATACATCAGAAAATTTTTTTCAAGTTGTAAATTATCCGCCGACCTCTGAGTAACAGCCTCTAGTTCTTGCATCGACTGCTTCCTAGAGTAGTTAGATTGCTTTAAAGAAAACTTATATTCTTTGAAAACCGTAACATTTTCATGGCATATTAGACATTCAGCCATTGATCGGACTTAAAAAATTTGTTGTTCAACCTTGTGAAACACTCGGCTCTCTCTATTAACTTTTATTTTCTTTGGTCCACACATCTTTACAGAGGGGATTACACTTTCAGTGCCTTGCCAAGTTATTAAGTGTTACAAGTTAATCTCACCAATGTGCCTTTTAGTCCGACAAAGGGAAACCGCAACGTGGTGAACGTATTTTAAAGAGCCAAGTGAAAAAGTGGAGCCGTGTACCCTTCACCTCAACCAAGGCCTGTTAATGGGCTGTACACCTTGTAGTCTACCCTGTGAGAAACGAAGACATTGCAAGAAATACGAAGAACGAGTGGGCTTTATTAATATAGTTTAAAGAAGTTTGGCGGGCTTTATTAAAAACCTTTGCGAACCGCGGTTCTCCCCTGCCTGCTCTAACCAAACATGCCGTAAACCCGACATTTTATTTTTTGAAATAGGCCATTTCACTCAAGTTGTATGGAAAGGATCGACTCACGTTGGAATAGGAATCGCTAGAGGGCGCACTGGAACGTTCGTGGTTGCTAATTACGAGCCTGCAGGGAATATCACCAATCCAGGATACTTCGAACAAAACGTCTTTCCACAAAAAACTTCAACCGGTGCGCATCGAACTGACAAACGAAGAGATTCCTCATCTTCGTCATCGTCATCATCTTCTGATGATGATGAGCGTCCCACCAGACGAGGTAAAAAAGTTTGCATAACGATGTGGCTGAATTTGTTGGAAAGTCAGTTATGCTGAAGTAATTAGTTATTTGACGGCCAGCACATTGTTTAAGTAATCATTTGTTAGTGAAAGTTATCAAATACACCGCCGCAAAACAGCGGTTCGTAAGTGCACCCTGCAGTCAGTAAGTCACGTCAACCTGCTGTAGTGGATACATACGTGCTTTAGTGTTTTAAGCATTCTTAATGAGTAATTGATAGCCTGCTAACTTAATTCGTAATTGACAGTAGGCTGACATGATAGTCTGCTAACATGCATCACGTCAATTGGTCGCTATTTCCGGTCGCTCCTGTGAACGCTCAACGCTGTTGTTCGACGTTATTCTACACCAAACTGTTGTACTTTACGTTGTTCTGACTTTGTATTCAATTTTATGGAAGAGTTTGTTACATATCTGAATATAATCAAAAGGAGGCAAACAAGCTTAGACTAGAGTGCTGCTGGTGAGTTACTAACGGAGAAGTGGTGAGAGGCTTTATTCAGCCTTGTTTTGTCATGGCTATCTCAAAACGTGAGGTCGCCTCAGGAGACTGACCCGCGCTCCTGTAACCACTAGGCTGACTCCACAATTAGTTGGGATCTCTGTGGAATCGTTAACTGCAACGCGTTCCTATTCAACTTTAAAGACACTACACTACTGTACAGGGGCGGATTAAGGTTGTACCCCTGGTTGAAACTTAGAAAGGGGTCCTTTCTCTGTATATATATGCAGTATATACATATATATAACTGTTTACCGACCTAGGGATGGGGGCCCCTAAATGGTGAGGGCCCGTGGCTGTAGCCCAGTCAGCTCCCCCCTTAATCCGCTACTGCTACTGAAAGAAATCGGATACTCATTATAATGACACGCTTTAACTTTGCTGAAATAAAGTTGTTTTTTTTACTTTTTCAGGATCACTGGTCTGTTTTTTTGCAATTAAGGCTTTTTCTCAATTGTTTCTTCGTTTCGAGATAGCTGCTCATCACTTCAATAACACCGACTTCACCAGAGCAAAAGGACGTTTGCTACAAATTCAATAAGTCATGGAAATATTGATAGTTTATCCTCTCCAAATACGATTGAATGTATGAATAAGAGATAATGTAAATTTGAGATAAAATTATATACATTTCATTTGTTGTGAAATTGGCGACAAAGGAACTTGCATGGAATTAATATCACTGTCCTGGAGCAAGATACGTTCATTTTCCATTACGTTTTGCAATATCTCAGAGACTCTGACCATCTCGACAATTGCTGGCAAAACAACATCACTTAATGCGATTTTGCCTCAACGGTTTTAGCAAATGTTTGTTTACATTTGCTGAAGGTTTATCACAAACGCAACTTTATTGATAGCATGTGAAAAAATTTGTTTACTATGCTCACATCATCACGCAAGTTTTGCTTCAACCCAAACAAAAGTTCCTGCGGTTCATATAACCGAGCACATGACGCCAATCCACTATCGGCACCAAACGTGAATACCACAGACCAATGCACAATCACATTGTGAGTTCTGTTGCAAATATCATATATTTCGTGGTAAGAGACCGTCAGATAGGATGCAATCATTTCGTTTTCTGATTGCCAGCGAAGTCTTTCCTGTGTGCATCAAGCCACTTTTAGAGGCTGTAACGCTGAAAGAAATTATGAAATCTATATGCAATCAGGAATCTTTCACAAAAAAGTATAACAATAATAATTTCCCGAAAACAAGGGGTATATTCGTTTTTATTTCGACGAACTTGCGCTTAGCTGATGACGGGCGTCGGAAAAATAACCTTTAGTAAAAATTTGTGGTATTCTGTTAAAATTCAAAGGGTTGTGGAAAAGATCTTAGGTAGTAGTCAACAATCTTTGGAAAGAAATGTTTTTTCAGAATGGCAAGAAAAATGCTTTGCACCTGAAGCGGCGTGTTTAGTCAAGGAAATCGCTATCCTTGCACTTTATAACTGGAGAAAATATGATGCAAACCAGCAAAAATTTCCACTGAACTTGCAACGCTTTTTCAAATCCGTTGCCGTGGCGTATAGGATTTCGACTTGATTGGGCGTGGTTAAGGGGATGATAATAAACCATCAGTTTTCTGGGCCCTCTGCTTATAACCTTTTTTATTCTTAGTGACTCGGCAAAAGCTGGGCATAACAACTACAAAAAGAAGGTATTTCACTTTTTATGTATAGTGTTTTTAGGTTTCTCGGAAATTGAACAATTTCACAATTGAACCCGGTTTGGATAGACTAACTAACAAGTTGATATCACTTAGGTTAAATATTGCGCCGTAGTGCATTGCACCCACTTACTTTACAGAGGTCGATTTCATGCTTGACAATGACGATAAATTTGTAATGACCCAATGAATACACGAGAGAAATGAACCACGTTGGAATATATCATCAAGTTGAGACAATGACAGTTTTGTTGAATGTTAGCAGCTGAGGCTTTCGTGCAATCTGAAAATGCAATTTAGCCTGCACAAAAAATAGAGTTAAAAATAGAGTTAGCCTGAATGAGTTACGTAGAAAAACAACGCTAGAAAGCAATCGTTGCTTACGTTCAGCTGCAGCAACGTATGCATGCGTCATTTCCTCAACTTTATACTAGGGCTACCAATTTAACAATCTCTGCACGTTCTGCACTGAGCCTACCGCATCTGTGCCGTACAAATGTTTGCAGTAAAGACTATTGTCTAAGCTCCCATTCAAAGAGGCGTTGCTCGTAAGGCCTATGCAGACTGTGCAAGTAGCCACAGTGTGATGGATATTGATGCAAGGAAAACGAGCTAAGTCCGCTGTAGTGTTGGAAGTTTCTCGAAACTTGACGTGATTGCTGAGATCAATAACAAAACTCAAAAACGTTCGGGATTATGACGCTTGAAACAAAGAGGAAAAGAAATAAACTTGATTTTTAATGTTTTGAGTATAATCTGATGATAAATCAGGCTTAGCTACTATGAAATCATGCAAATGCGTTTTTAACCTTTGCTGCTAGCAGTCGGTTTTGAATTAGAAAAATGTTTTTAGAGCAATGCTCCTATTTTTAATCGTATAACTGATATGCCTGACCGTTATTCTTCAGAACCCATGTGCTCTTTTTAAACGCTTTTTTGTTTGTTGACAGTCATTAATTTTGTATACAAACAAAAGTGGCAATAAGGTGTCGATCTTCAGGCCTATTGAGCTTGGTGAATGAAACATGAATCTAAATCAAGTAAACTTGTTTTCATGACTTTTTAAAATAAACCATCGCACTATTTCTTTCATTATTTAAATATGTGAAATGTATCGTTTATGTTAAAGCTTTTTCTGAGTCGGAGAACGAATGAGGTATTTTAAAATCTATCAGCAGAAAAAGAGTAAGCACCATGTAAATAGCCCAACTATCAAGTTAATAAAAGTCGTGCTATTCATTATGGTGACATACGGGAGCGAAGCATTAGTAGTCAGTTGATTCACCGCGGGATACTTTCTGGTGGCGATGGTATGTGATATTACTGCTGCTGCACAAAGCTGTGCGACAGGTTAAAATGCGTAGAGGCGTCGATGTTTGCATGAAGCGCTGGTTTGTGTTGTTGAATCTGCAGCATCGAAAATTGTTGTCACTATCAGTGACTTCCGGGCTGTAAAAAAACGAACGCTTGATCTGGAACGAGATTTGTGAGTTTCGACGCTCCTCTATACAATTCTTTCAATTGCTCTGCGTCTACGCGATGTCAGAGGTACCTCAAGACCACAAACAACTATGTATCAGTTCAGTAAAGCTTGCCGGTCTCAAACCGAAAGCTAGCTTTGAAGCTTCGGAATGTTCTTTAAAAAGTAGCGTCACATTCTCTACGGCACTGCGTTTCATAAACTCGCTGAGTTCATGCCACGTATTTTCAAATACGAACCCCATATAAGGTAGATGTAATGAAGTACGCTTGGTGGAAGGGGCTCAACCACCGAAATATGTTGTGATGCAGCACCTGCTTTGTGTTGAAACAAATTCCTGGATGCAACGGTCCAATAAACTGTTATGGTAACACCGTGGTTCTCAACATTTTTTAATATTTTTCCTTTTCAAACCTCAGACATTTTTGCCTCTCTCCCCCATAAATTACAAGAAGATAAGAGCCGAGGTGAGCATTACAAAAACGAAAAAACATCACAAAAGAACGAACAAAGGTGAGGGTCCACTTTGATGAAATTAGTCAAATATGCTTAAAACCGGCACTTATATCACAACCCTTTCCTGTAACTTCTTCAGGCATTTTTTGTTTAATTAAACCATTAATAAACCCGATGCTCCTGCAAAAAAAATCTCTTTGAATTGCTCGATAAATGACACTGGCCAGTTTTTTGTTTCAAAGAAGTAAAATTGGATTTTACTGAATAACAATTACACATACACAAATCAAAAGGCTATATGACTTAGGCATACGTTCTAGGCTTTTGAAAAAGGCAAATAAATTATGACACACGCTTACGATTTTGCTCTTTCCCTGAAGAAACATATTATCTGCTTCAAACTACCTTTCACATTGTGAACTATCAACACCCTGCATGTACTCAATTGCTCGAAACTGCTATCTTTGTTCCTCTTATTTGGGGGCTACAGGTCTTTTCTGAACTACTAATAATTTGTGGACAAATCGTTTCTTTCTTTTCCTAAAACCTCAACCCTAAGTATTGTCAAAGAGAAGTCAAAAGTGCCCAACATTTTTTGATATTCTGCGTGCTCGCAAAAGTGTGTTTCCGGAATATCACCAAACATTTGTCTTTTGACTAAAATTCAGTTCCGGTATTACCTAGGTAGCAGGAGATGAATTGGAATTGCTTTCCTTCAAATCATATAACATTACTGTTTCCTATTCAAACTTTTGCACTGGGAGACCAAGCGTTATTGAAGAGAAAGGACAATTTCTAAATTATGCATCTATTAAGGATGGTTACGGGTATACATTTTCTGGTTCAAACTTGTGGCCCAAACACGCTTTAGGAAAGCGAGTGAATAATCTGAATGCTTTATAAATCAAATATTCCTTAGGATTTTATCACGTACGAGTGGCAGTTAATTACTTCAAAGTGCGCTTTAAATAATGGCAGAACCAGCCCCATCCAACGCAAAGAATGAAACGAAAGTGCAAACCAACGTGGAAGAGTTCACGGATGAGAAAGGTGAGGGTTCTTACAAAAAGTTTTGATTCCGATAAGTGACGATATTTTGACATGTTTATTTTTTCTTTCCGAAATAGGACGTCGAGTTAGAAAAACTACAAAAACAACAACAACCATCACAACAACCGGCGGAAAAAAATCAACATCTACTAAGAAAGAAGTCAATACTGAATATATTGACGACGGGTTTACCGGCAAACGAGGTGGACGTAAAACTAAGAAAACTTATTCCTCAACCTTTTTAATGCCCTGAAGTCTTTTGTGACAGTTTTTTTATTACACTTCAGCATACGTTCGATAGGATATAAAATTTGAAAGAAAACCTTATTTTAAACACAAACACTTATACTCTTACACGTTGCAGCAGACCGGGCGGGCAAGCGCATTCCGGTAATAATTTTTTTATTCATTCAATTAATTTATTGTCATAGCAGGCATTAGCTTTGCATCGATGTCGCTATGTTGGTCAAATGCCTTGGTCCCTGTGGGAAAAAATCCATTAGGGCCGCATCCCACTTCTTATGCCATCTCGCCTAGCCCCTTATTTATAGATGTCTGATGGCAAAAGTGCATCACTGTATATTAACAGAAGTGCCTAGGAAGGCATGACCAGAAGATTAAGGAAATGGCATGCAGTTTTATTCTTCAGCAGATTTTTAGATCAACGTGTCGAAAATCTGCCTTAAATTATGTGGCGTTAGATGAAGTTTTAGTGTCCAGAACAGCTAGGTAAAGCACTTTTATCGTTTTTTTGCAAGACTTGTTTGGACAGTGGACACCTTACAAGGGTAGATCCAACAACCGTTTAATTACAAACAATCATTCTGTTACTTCTATCCGGCACTTCTGGTGCGCGGTTTGTTGCAGTCAGGCAATGGTCGGTCTAGCTTTAACGTAAAAACATTTGGTTGCTATTCTTATAGTGACGTTTATGGTTCTATTAATAAAGGCGTACCAAAACAGAAAAAGCACGAAGACTCCAAATCGCAGCATGGCGGTAGAATAAAATGTTGAATGTAGGGAACAATAGGCAGCACAACGCTGGAGTCGACGCCATACGCGCTTGATCTTGTCCATGTCGGGGAAACACATGGTTTTCTTATTGTCAAAGGAAGAAAATCATGTTAAGATCATCTAAAAATGTAGAAGCCTTCCGTGATCTCACTAGGCTGCAATCCAAACCACCACAAATTTCGGTCAATGGCATCAAACATTCTCAAATAGGGATCGTTTGAAGGTTATCCTTGGACAGCCGTGAACTACAGTCTATTACAAATCTTTTGAATATACGCTGCTTCGCTGTTTCCCCTGGTTCGTGTCAAGAACGATAAGAGTCTGCTTTAGACCCAAAACTTTTTAGCTCATGCACTGAACGTCAATGAATGAGTTTCTGAAGGTTTATCAATCTCAAACACATGTCTCTTATTGGAGCGAGGCGATTACAAAATAAATTCAGGGTGTTTCGTGGACAAAAAGTATTGGAATGAGGTCATATATTTAATGAATTGCAATAATTCAAGCTTGCAAACAAATCATATTTATAAATTAACGTAATATTAATAACTCTGCAGCAACGGTCTTTCACACTGTTGGTTACAGCACAGTAATATATCTGAATATTAGCGATTCAATTTTATGAAACCATTTGAAGAAGCTGCACGTACCTGAAAAATATGATTTTATGTAGACTACCAGGTAAGGTGCACTTTTCTTTCATGTTCAAAAACGACAAAAAGTGTAAAAGCTTGGCACTTTATGAAGGAGGTGAACACTGTTGACGAAATGCTTTGATGCATGGAGATTTTAACTACTTCGTCACAAGTTTAAAATAAACTGTTTGTCCATGCCTGCCATATTGTTTTTCCATACTGTATTTATTCTTCCGCTGATCAGCACCTCTGCGATAAGGCAAGCGTTTAGCTGTAAAATTCGCCGCATTGCCACACCCTTAATACTCATTTATGTTAACTTTGTATGTATTGCACAATTCAGCTATTGTACCAAAATATTATGTCTACCATTGACTATATGTACCCTTATCATCTCTGTTATCGCGTGTTTTGTAAAAGTTCGTCTTTCTCCCGTTTTTCAGCATCAACATAAATATTTTCGCTGTTAGTTTTATCTATTTCGACCCCGAAATAAGCGGATTTTTGTTTTTTAATTTTTCAATTTCATGGAAGACCTTATCACTCCATGCAGGGGCGTAACCAGGGGGGCATAATTCCCCGGGCGCCAAATCATTATGGGAGTGCCGAATCACTGCGGGGGCGCCGAAAAGTCCCAACATTGTCACAAGTACTTTCTTTAATACAATACAATTGCTTCCGAAAACCTCAGTTTCGAGCTTGGACCGCCAAATTTGCCTCTTTCCCCGGGTGCCATCGAACTTCGTTACGCCCCTGATTCCATGGAAGTTTATTTTTTTAAAGAAGACGTAAGTGTTTTTCATATTCTGATAGATCACAGTCAAGAAGCGCATTTCCAGTGAAGTCATATAAAAAATTCGCTGACGCTAGTTGAAATATTTTGTTTAAGGTGCATTTAACAGGTAAATTTATAACAGATCACAGTGGAATTCAAAGCGGAGTGGATAAGTTGAAACTGAAGGATTCGCCCAAATCTTCCAGACATTCAATTTTGAGCTCAAAAGACAAACGGCAATTCGAGGAGGAGTGCATCAAGAGACACAATGAATTACGAATAAAACACGGAGCTCCTCCGTAAGTGCATTTGTCATTATTAAAGTTTCTCTCACTCTCTAGTCTCTACTACTGGTAATCTCAAAATACAGTAGTGACTGTTGTTAATTTTGGGGTGATAGGAGCTGCAAGCACTATCCATGCAAAATTGATAACTGCACCACCCCTTAGAGCGTTGTTTTGAGTTGGTCTCTTATTATCCCTGTTTTTTAAGATTTATTTACGCTTTATTTATTTATATACTGTATGAAGCTAAGTTCAAAGCTTGCCAACTTAAGTCCAAGACTAAACATTCAATTTTCAAAATGCTAAAAATCGGTAAGCTCAGGAAAATTCGTTTTCCTTGTGACGAACATTATGATATGCTACTTTCATGTTGGCTTTCTTATAATATTACTCATCGTAGGGCAAGCTGAGAACTCGTCTCATCGCTGTAGGCGCTAGATTTTGAATGGGTCCGGCTCTAAAGGTCATTGGCACTTGGATAATGATACTGGAATTGCTAAATCGCATTAAATTGTAGCTCATTAATGAAGTTCTTGCATATCAGTGGAAAATCATTTGCGCATCAATCGTTTGGATATATTTTAATTTGATATTTTCTTTTCCTGGCTTTTGAGGCCTGTTTCAATTAAGCATGTAAACCAATTGGTACGCAACGCCATGATATGATCGAAGTCTTAGACACTTTTTCAGTTATTTCATTCATAAATAGTTTAATAGTCTGACAACTATCATGCAATATCCTCTAGCTCAGTGATTCCTAAAGTATGAGTCGCGACATAAAAAAGGGTCGCGAAGGGTCAGAAAATGGATTACGCCGAGGCGATCTATTCCGTTTCCGACCACGTATCTGTGCGAGCAAGTATGTTCGGTACTGAGGGTCATCAAAACCAAGGCTCGCAATCGCCTTGATCCTGGTTACGACATGCGCATTGCACTCAGCCAGATCAGGCNCTGCATTGAAGACGTCATGAGAAACATCATTTTCGCCAATCACACTGAAATAATGATTATGTTTGTAATAAAATACATTGTATCATAGTGAGTGGACCAAACTACCACTGCTTGTCTGTCTGTAGCGTAAGTACTTGAAAAAAGAGTAGGTTGTTGACACTGAATACGAAGTTAGCAAATTACCGCCAGAAATTATCCATACAATCATTATTTTCATGTTAACATACACTGTTTGAGGTTTGGGTCGCGAACTCTTCACCAAACTCACACTTGTGTCGCGTTCAAAAAAGTTGGGGAACCGCTGTTGTACTAGTGGGATGTTGGAAAAAAAGTTGAAACGAAATGAAACTCGCAAGTCTTGCTGAGTCGTAAATAAAACAGCTGCACAAAGACAATGATATCATATTGCACATTTCCGGAAACAACTCTTTTCATCGTCTGCAAAGATTCATTAAACAATTCTTTAAATCAGGGGTGGAGAACCGGTGGCCCGCGATAACATTTAATATGGCCCTCATTAGAATTTTCGCTTCGNAAGTTAGAACACAACATCGCGTCAAAACGAAACACCAATGATAAGCAGACACGTAGACAGCAAGTCAAATGAAGCCTCCATCGTTCCGTGACATAGTTTTCGCTCCTTATTTCCTTTGGACGATAAAGGTAAAATTTTAAGATAAAACTACTTAATTTTTGCTGCCCGCCAATGATGTTCACATTTCATGCTGCCCGTAATAGTAAATAGGTTCCCCATCCCTGCTTTAAATCAAAGGAAATTTTAAATCCATGGAAATATTTTATTGTGTTGAATCCATCTTTGCTGACAGCAGTTGTTTCTTTTGTCCAATGTAAATTTATTATATAATCGGTCGTTACGTCACCTGAAGTGTGCGTCTTCGATAAAATGTTATCAGACCGAGTCTCAGACAAGAAATAGGAAGTCCACCGGCTTAGGTTTCCATGCTTTATGCAACTTGTTATGTCAAGTACAAATTTTCAATAAAGAGGTCACGAAAACGGCTCAGTTGTTTCTATTACTTCATTTTTGTGAACAATCCGAAGTCCATGTTCACCGACTTACTTCAAGCAAATTCTGGTACCAGTTTTTGACACCTAGATCAGAAGATCTGCTTGTTTTTTTCTCTTTTTTAACTTTTTACTCCCTTCCTTTATGCTGAAATGAACTGAAGCTTAAGGTGAATTAAGCATGTTACAATCCAATGTTGTTTGCACATAATGCAGGTTACAACTGCAAAAAGCAACAAACAACGTCGAATTTCGGTCGTAAAAGTTCAGTCTTAACTGGCAAACATTACGTGCAGCTGTTGATAAGATTCGTTGGGCTGATATGCTTCAGAGCTAATACAGTGTAAAACGATTTACGTGCAACTGGCAGTCTACAAAGTTTGCATATCAATTAAGTGCTTACGGGAATCACGAGACTGGCCATTTTCCAAAGTTACATCGACCACTGACTTGTTTTTCGTGTGAGCATTATAAAAATATTTAGTGCTTAATGAAGTATTTGAAGAAGAACAAAGCCCTGTATTGTTTCTGTTGAATTCAGCAAAACTTCTGTATAATTTGTGGACTCCTGTTTCGGCAGAAACAAACGATTTACAGTTTTTAGCCAAGCCATTTGAAAAGTAAATTCTGACGAAACATGAACAATTGTTGNAGTTTGCAAGTTGTAAGAGAAATGCATTCCATTGAACGCATTGTTTAATCCCTTGATGCTTATTTTTCAACACCTTTATCAAGGGTCACTGAGCCCCAAGTAAATCTATTCCTTCCCTGATGAAGATGCCTGTACGCCACTAGGTCATATCTATTTTTTTCTTCATGTCAGTATGTTCATTCCTGAAATTACATCAAAGTACATATATTTTTGTGGTCACTGCCGAACAAAAATGTTATGATATTTATTTTTCTTAAGCGAAACGTGAGAATTGATAGTGACTTATGCATGGCTATGGTCTGAAATATTGCGTGTAAGAAGCAGGCAGTGCATCTGTAGATTGTTGCTTTGCGAAACGTTTGAAACAAAATTCTTGATTTTATTAGTTGAATGACAAACTTATCACGTACTACCTGCAATTCAAACGTCACTATCTGACCTGAAATGTTGAAAAACACGTAACGTATGGCGTGATCTTCCGAGAAATTTAAGTTTGCGCATTGCAAGTCTAAAAAAGGCGTGACAAAATTTTTGATTGTGCCACTCGGAACAATGTAGCAACACCACTCGTGCTTCACACAGTGATGATACCTTGAAGTTGCTGCAAAAAATAATCAAAATCACAAGGTTTTGGCAGCAACAACGTTTTTTGAGGTAAATGGGTTTTTTCTTTGAAACGTCTGAAATTCAAGTTTTTTTGGTATTTTATAAATGAAAATAATATCTCATACTTTTACCATTTAATTACAACACAATTGCACAATTTTGTGATGCTGCTGGAGCTTTTCTGATAAATTTGATCATGCCTTGTCAACATTGAGATAAAAGACTTTTCTCTCACCATATCATGCAGGGTAAAGCACAGTCGGAAATTGCAAGAACACGCACAGAAATGGGCTGATCATCTCGTTAGCATTGGTGGATTGCAGCACAGCGGGACGAACGAATATGGTGAAAATGTAGCTTACAAGTTTTCGTCGGATAAACGGAGATTCACTGGTAGGCACAACATGATATTTTTACGACATTTCGTAGTTTACAAACGTATAGTTCTATTTTAGTACAGAAATTTGAGGACAAGTACAGAAACGTGTTGCCGATTCAACGGTGCTAATTTAACAACCAGCATCGACAGTTTGCCATTAAGATCAAACTAAATCTTAGCTGTATTCGTGGGCGTCGGAAGGATTTTTCCGGGCAATAGTGGATTTTCCAGGAGGTGGGCAAAAGGAAATTCCAGGGGAGGCCATCAGTAGTGAAGTTTCATTTAACCAACTCGAAACTAATAGAAAGGCATTTTTCTACTGAAACGTGTATAGGAAAATATGAAATTTCAAAATCAAAGGGCCCAAGCCCCCCTGCCATTCCTTTCCAACGCCCATGGCGGTATTGAATCTTGGTATTCTAGGGATGTAAAACAACGAAATATTTCTCGGAGGATCATGTGACTTTGATTAATTCGATCGAAACAAGTTGCGGCATATATATAGTTTCAACAAGGATCTTTTGTTTAGGTGATGAAATTGCGGACATGTGGTACGATGAGATCAAGAAGTACAACTTCAACAAACCTGGTTTTTCTTCTGGAACAGGTATTTTGAAAAAATAGTTTAATACTAGTGAACACTATTTATCAGACACTTTCTAGCACTTAAAAATGCGGACTTCACAAACGTGGTCGTACTGTACAGAATTTGAACCATCTTTGAAAAGCAATCATTGTCTTTATATGTAAACACCAACATGAGTTTCAACTTCCTAAGAACGTAACAGAATATACTTCATCTAATGACATACTTCAAACTTTTATCCAATAAAATAAAGATTTCAACCCACGGTTGATGCTAATGTTCTGTAGCGTATAATGTTGCAGACTTCTATTGTTTTGGCCGTTGTTTTTGTTATTAATTTTTACTTCGCTATTCACTTCTCGGTTATTGTCTCTAAACTTTTTCCCTGGTGTCGTTCCTGATAAGAAAAAGGTTGCAAGCGTGATGGAGACATCAGTAATTGTTACTGGCCTCCAAGGCCTGCGAGTCTGCATGGTCTTTCGTTCATCATGCAGCTCTCGTTTTACATATTCCATTGCAGCTTTCTGCTGCTGGTTACTTTCTACCAGATTTGCTGTGACTGCGATTCGCTGAAACAACATTTCGCTATTCGCTATAACACTCTGACGAAGCAACAATGAAATAGTAGACCTGGACCACAATCATACCTCAGGTTCACTTCATATCACAGTTTTCTGAACCTCGTCAGTAAAGCTACCGCTACACGCTTAATGCTGCAAAAAGAGACAGATCGTCTGTTCCACATTTACTTGGCCATTTGTTGAAAAAGTTTCTAGCCTACGAGACAGGGAAGACGGTCTCCCCCACCACCCCACCGGGTTGCAGAGATTTGGGACAACATCCTTCGTTTAGGGCAAGGAAGTTAAGTAGGCTTTATATCTACCGCTTTAAAGTTTGCTGTGCAGTTGAGTATTTTTAGACCAACAATCGATTCTATGAGTTTTTCAGACCAACGCAAGTAATTGCATTATCCGTTTTTTTTAGAATATCTACAAATGGGATCTGGAATCGGTTCTCTTAATGTTATTGTTTCATGGTAGCAACCTATGCCAGACACTCCCGGTGGTTATTGGCTTCTAGTTTTGCTTTAGTCTTCTTGGTTGAATGTGTGTGCTGAGGTAGTGGCAGAGTTTCAAAGATAAAGCACTGATATAGGTAACACCGTTTGTATGAAGTCATATATGCAACAGATTTTATAGTCACTATGATACAACAATATTCATTATGGATAAGATGTAAATAATTTCACAATTTGGGCAAATTTGTGTATCGATACCAATACTTGGGAAAAATTGACTTTGACTCCGCAAAGTGTTTGGGGTCCGTACGGCTATGCCTAGCCCTAGGCAATATTGCATACTAAAAGTAAGATTTTGATGATGTTGAATGCAGAAGTTAACAGATATTGCTCACGCTGTAAATAACATGTAGCAAGATTTAAAAAAGACGGTGAATTAAAGTCCAGTTGAACGGAGGACAAACCCTTAGAATCCCGAACAATCCGACGCAAAGCCAGAAAAATTCATGTGACAGCACAAGTATATCTTCCCGCTTTCCTTACTTGCACAGGATGTTTTTTTCACGTGTGGCCGGTCCGTTCATACCATTTGAGCATTAGCGCATCGCCATATCATTGCCGCCATCACAACGGCCACGGTAGTACAACTCCAGAGCCGGAGACAGAACGTACTTTCTCGTTGGGTGCAAGAAGTTATTTGCTAATTTATGCTCTTCTCGCGTCGCTGAAGTCATTAACGCAAATGTTGGAAAAGGTTAAGATGTAGCAGGAAATTGACTAAACCATGAAAGGTGCCTTGCAATTTCTTTTGATTTGAAATTATTACCTAATTGAAAATTCCCATGGGTCACATTGGTGGAAGGTGTGAGCTTCGAAATCCCCCTCTATAACCATCTCTGTATCTATGCCAAAAGGAACTGCAGACTTGAACCGAATTCTAAAATGGGCATAAATGAGTGTACATTACCATTATGTGTCTTAATGACGATAATGACATGTGGGAAAAAATAAGTGCTACACTTCCAATTTCACTGTATTTCACCTTTTTGTCACATGCATCTGCAAATGCTTGTAATGCAAATGTTGCTTTAACTTTTTTCTCTGGAAGTGTTCCAAAAATGTAACTTACAATATTGCTGTCAAAGTGCTTGATCTGTTCTTTCATTCTTCACGTGGTTGTCAGAAAAATTTAGAAAGGTGCTTATTCCCTTGCCCTAACGGTAAATTTGGATTCTCAGTTGTCCTAAACATTCACTTGGAATGTTCTAGTAGATCTTTAATTTATTTTTTAACTGGTTGAGGCATGTCCACAGCAATAAGTTCTGTATTTATTCACTTAGTGATAACCATGATCAAGCTTGATTTGTTTCATTTATTTACGTGATTCCAAGATGATGCAAGAAACAAGCCAGTAAAGCCAACGCAGTACATCCAGACAAATGCTTGCATTACAACAGAAAAGCAACTCAAGAAAATTGTAGCGAACTTTCCATATGTACGTACAAATTGCAGTTGTCACTCACGAAAGATGTAGAAACAAATGAGCTACAAATATTAGAATACGCAAATATCAGAACAGTTGCTTGCGGTGTGGGTTGAGGTTTACTGTGTGACTTACGGTTATTCACAGCGAGCTTATAATTGACTTCCGGGGTTTGGTCGAAGCAACGTCATCTCCTCTCACATCGATGGACCATTACATTTTGATAGAAAAAAATGTACCACTGAGCTATAGCAACATTGGATGCGGTATGTCCAACAAAATAGTGTCAAATACTCACACTAAATTACAACTAAACAGTCCTATTCAGGGCCGCTCCATCTTAATGTGCTTTCCCCACGAAACTCACCACCAGGCCCTGGTATGCTAGAAATGTCGCAAACGAGAAGGTCGTTAATATCTGGCACGAACTTATTAAATTCATGAAAATGTTAAAAGTTTCAAAGTTTTAGATTCTTTTCAGTTTTGTCGGGGCAGTGTTTCAAAAATGCTTGTTATAAACTTTCACCAAAATGTTGTGCGTTTGTGAAGCTCTTGTTTCAGGCTGCGTTTGGTGTGACGCGGATGCTATTATAACGCCAACAAAAATTGAGATGGTAAAAAGCACAACAAAAACAATGTTTAACTGAAACTGGACATAACTTTTTAAAACTAAAAATAAGGTCCTTGGGCGTTAGTTTTCAACTTTTGCCGTGTAAACAAAAGCCTGTGGCTGAAGCTGAGAACATCAGCATGAAGTACTGTACTGGGAACAAAAGTGAGTGCCTATAGAAGCGTTTGGATAAGGGCTTAATGACATCCAATCTTACGATTGCATTTTGCAGGTCATTTTACCCAGGTGGTGTGGGAAGAAAGCAAGGAGATTGGAGTTGGTGTTGCAGCGGATGGAAAAGGAACAATTTTCGCTGTAGCAAATTACTTTCCAGCTGGCAACTACCGAGGTCAATTCCCAAAAAACGTAAAACCTCTGAAATAGTTGGTGCCCAATTCATAGACCGTGCCTTTCTGCAAATTGATAAACAATGGAAATGTCAATGTCACAATCGTAATTCCGTAACCGAACCTAATCTGCACAAGACCTGGTATCTACTAGTGGCTCGTATAGCAACAAATTGTCTGTGGCACAATGTTACGCAAAAGGTGGGGCGCCTTTGGCAATTTACATGGTAATTGGTTCATTTTCAGGCAAGATTTTAATGTGATATTGCAATCTCACTGCTTCATATGTTCTTTCAAGTGCTTTTGTGCAATATTGGCTGAATTCCAACATTTGTCCTGTTGGATGTACACATGCCGATAACGTGACATTTTAACAGAACTGAAGATATGATTTAAAAGATGATAACTACGAACTTGTGCAAAGGAATAACCACAGTTATGCCTGAACCCTTTTGCGTTAAATTGTACCGTCATCGCTTGGTTTGAATCATGTACTTGGTCAGATAAAACGTCCCGATTCCAATTTGGAAAATAAGAGCACGCCAAAGTAACACTTCATACATTGCAGAGCTAAACCTGATTGCTGATTTGCAGAAAAGGATAACTTAAAACCTTTCTGGGCCACACGTCAATATACCGTTGTTATTTCAGAATATTATCTAAATGGGCCTCAGCCTTCCGAATCTTTTCCTGTCAATACCCCTTGTCCTGTATTTACTTTAATACGCAGTTCACGAAATAAGACGTTTTGCTTAAGACAGCAGGTTGGATCACTTTTTAACCGTTGTCCGGTTTCATATGGTACTTTGACTAAACGGCTGCTGAGGTTTGCAGATGTTAAAATGCCCAGCGTGACATGAAAAGAAAATCTATGTTCTTCAAATAATCTAAACTAAAATTTATGATTATTTGTGGTCCGTTGAAAAATGATTCGAAGATCTCGCAAAACCACATTCACGTTCTCGTACCCCCTCGTGGAAATAAGCCTTTGTTTATTGCATTCTGTTGACCATGCAGTACCGTGTACAGTACTTTTTTTCTTCGAAAGCATCTTCACTTTTTCTTTGCTTCATGCCAGTGTATTTTTTAAAATGTCAGTTTGGTTCTTGAAAAACATTTAAATGTGCATTCCAGATTACTTGTTTGTTATGCAAGTGGCACTCATCCAAGAATATATATTACTTAATGAAAATCATGTTCTGCTGAAAGGTACAGAAAATGTATAGAGAGTTGCGCCAGCAGCCTGCGCAATTCTTAGCGCAGGAGTAAAATCTTAGCGCAATTTGTCAAAAGATGTTCTGCAGTCAACATAAAAATTGCAGATAAAGATTCTGCAGTTAGAAAAAAATCGCTGCCAGATTTTGAAGCTGGGACACATTGTCATAAAAGAGGCCTTCCCTAAATCTCATCAGGGCAACTTAGGAAAACCTGCATGTAGCAACAAAAAAAACTGCGACTTCAGTCAAAAATGTTGGAGAATAGTATTCATTTCGTGTAGGTGTAGAACTCTTGCTGGAACTCCCCAAACTTTTTAAGAGCTTAGAAAGATTGAAAAGTTGAACTTGTTTTAGTAAAAGCCTAACTAAAATTGGGACAATGAAATATTTTAGAACGAAATTTTCGTTATACTCGCTTTGTGCTCCTTTTGGAGTGTTTACGGCGCCCACCTCTGCTCACTCTGCAGCGGGAGCTACTTTCATATTGAATGCTAATTGGTGGCCATCCAATGGCAGCACCGCGCGTGAAGCTTTCACTTGCAAACATCCAATAATGCCAAACTTGAGGATGGACAGGTCAAAGTAGAAAGTACCATTTTCATGTCTTCAGTTTGAACCGACTGGGATTGAAACCGCCTTACCAAATTCAGTGGCGCGCACTCTATCCCAATATATACTACTTACTTAGCCGGTTGAAATATTTTATTATCTAACAAAAATATTCGCAAGAACAATGTCTAAAAGATGTTTGTTTTAATATGTAATCTGAAAGTTTTGGCTTTGCGCTTCTTAAGTGTCTTTTTATTGATAGGATTTTCGTAGATTTATCAAGTTAGACATTTACAAGAACTTCTAAAGAGGAGACTGTGATATTCCTGAAACATGCAATGCTTGCTGAACAGTAACGCGTCGCAGCAGGTGGAATACTAACGTTTATCATGTCGTGCATAATATTTTAAACACAAGCTTAAAAAATCTGCAAACAAGTTAAACGTTCAATTAAGAGGCAACTACTTTTCGTTACTGTCATTGGAGCAGCAATCGAATATCTACAACTTCCACGAAGACTCGTCTGCTTTCAATTCAATTCTTGCGTCTTGTAAATACACAGAAAAAGTTAACACTCTGTAATCCAAATATTTACATGTTTCTAAAAGGTATCTGTGCAGCTATGAAATAGCATCAAGCTTTCAGTATGGCAGTATGAGAACGGTACCATTAAACAATGTCACCCCTCATCAGTACCGTCTCTATTATTACATCATTTTTCTATGGCCTGTATGCTGTTGACTGAGGAAAATGCGAATGAAAACTATTATGTGGTAGTTTAATAAAAAACAATGAGCTTTTTAGCACAAAATCTAAACAACGCATGAGCCATAGCGCGCTTATTGTACTCCATCCAAGAATTTTTATGAAAGTCCAGCAAATGCTGACTGAAAGGTGAAAGAAGAACAGCAGAAGCTTTTAGCGCCTATCTCACAGAAGCCCCAAGTATAGGAGCTGCTGCGATTACACAAGTTTTAATGTTCATTTTCCAGCAGCCATCAATGTCGTTAAAACTTGCTTAAGTTATACTCGAGCATCACATAAATAAAGCAGGCTTGTATACGACCGAAGCTAGGTGTAGCAAGCAGTATGTCAGCAGCCTAAATTCAACTACCGGTTAAAATAGTGGTCGTCAAACTGTGGCCTTCGGCCCAATTGTAGGTCATTTAGCTATGGGCCACCCAACTTCTGTTGTAGGCCGCGTGGTATGTAAGAGCTACAGTTCTGCGCCGGGACTAAAACATAGGTTATATAACAACTATGAAACATTGATTTTTGACGTTAACAAAACATTGTTTTTGTTATTATGCGGTTTATGGCATTAGCATACTACTGTATGTAACAGGTAACTGAATGCAATATAAGTTTGAAATTGGGCCTTCAAAATAAGCATGGGCAATTAATTACGACTGTAAGGGTATTTTGGTACATCATTACAAAAGTCTGCCAATCACTGGGCTGAAGCCTTTCCTAGATTACGGAGAAATCACCTCACGAGAAAACAATGCAAAGTCTAGGTCAGTGCTTTTCAACCGGAGTTCCACGGGACCTCAGGGTTCAGTGAGTGGCTGCCAGGGGCTCTGCCGAAACAGACCTAAATTGCCTGGAACGAAATTCGTTTATTACAGAAAGTACAGTAGTATAAACACTTGGATCATTGCGTTGGGTTCCATGAGCAACCCAAACATCTGCTGATGGTTCCGCTGCAGCAAAGGTTGAAAAAACTGGTCAAGGTTGATAAATTGCTAGTTTTCACATTTTTGCAGTTTCTACACGGGCCAATTAACATATTAAGTTATTAGGGATTCTCGGCTTCATTTCATTCAAAAAGCTTTAAAAACTGCAAGTGTGTTACTTCCACTATTGTAGCAGCCTGCATTTTCGCACAATTATACTGTGCTATTTTTCTTTTGTAAGAACTGCGACGCCAGTAGAAAGCTTTAATTCAAACATGTGAGCGATGCATACGTGTGTGATTGCACATGGAAACATACCAACTTTTGATAGATGTTATGCTTGCAAAAATAATGCGTTAGTTAGACTATGCTTCCTGGAACAAACGCTCGAGAGCTTCCCGCACCAAACAGGTCGAGGACTGGAGATCTGGCCAAAAATTGCTCTGATTCATGCATGCCAGCTCGTCAGTATCAGGGGCGTCTGGCAAATGAGCCAGCCAACGGCTTACTGAGGCAGACCGCATACCAGAGTTTCTCAATCTTTTATTGCGATGACGCAAGTATCAAGTGTAAAATAATGAATAACTTCTGTGGCTCCCCTTACTAAACCACTTTTCACACAACTATAGCCTACTTTTCGCAATCACAATACGAACTGTAGCCCTGGATCCCGTTTAGTAATTTGTAATAAAGCCAGATTGTACATGAAAAAACCTTTCCTCCTAAAAAACCAGGAAGGTTACTTTGCAAAAAGACATATTGGTGCAATTACATTAATTTAAATGATGATTAAACTAATGATTTAATTATGTTTCTTTTACAAATTATCTTCTGCAGCGTGGACAGTCACATTTGGATCACTTTTCTGTTGTCTAATACGTTTTTCATAATGCTGGTGACATATTACATTGATGACATCTCCCATCAATTCAGGTTTAGGTGTGCACGTACAAAAATTTGGGTGGAGATTTGGCATGATTATTTGCCAAAAACCTTTCCATACAAGTGTCTGTTTTTAACCAGTTTGTTTTGAAATCATTAACCAGTGAAAATATTTTTCTACTAATGCAAAAAGGGTGTGGTAAATCTTCAAATTTGGTCACAAAATCAGGAAGTATTTCAAAATTCGGCTTATCTAAGCCGCCTTTGATGCTACTCAGAGAAAACCAGAAATCAGGGATATATTTATTGGACGAGGACACATCTTTAGGCTGTCGAATGGCCTCCATTCATCGTCCAAATAATCCAGCTGATCTTCATTCACATGATGGATTAAATGTAGGGCCACATTTGCTATTGTACTAATTATAAATATACTTGCGTAAACAACCCTATGTAATGCATAAACATGACTTGCACACAAAAAATTCAGAAAAGCAACAAATTGAAAGAACCAGATAGTTGTTGATACGAAAGCTATTTCAAACACACTTGTTTTCAAAGTTTCTTGTTTAGAATCAAGTTTCATATTTGAAAATTTACTGTGTGCACTGAAGTTGTTGCTATCAAAAAAGTCAATGCTTGCACGACTTATTGTGTTCATGGTATCAAATCAAAAAGCAATTACAATAATTTTAAATAAAACATTGCAATTCAAGCAATGAATTTTTATTTATTCTGTTTTGCAATTTACCTTGATTAAGCCTGAAAAATTCCACAAGATATCGCTAGGTGATGCTATACCTGGATGCCAAGTCCAGTTCGGGAATGATGGAACTCAGGGATCGATGAATACCACGCGTAAATCCAAGTACAGCAGTAGCAGGCCTGTGTAAAAAGTCAGTTCTGCCCTTTACATAGTAAAAGCAATAATCACTGAAGAGATAAAACCATTTCGTCAATAGGCAACTATTAAATTGTTATTTGAAGTTCCGATGTGTGGCGGCCTGAGAATGGCGCCGCATATGCATAAAGTGGTCACTGGTGGATAGTGCTCAAGAGTCACAAGTCACTGTGGTAGATACTAGACACCACAAGGGAAGGATCGAAATTCACATAACCCTAATTCTTATTAATAATTTTTTAAAATCGTTTTCATATAACAATTTTTTTAAATTTCATTAAAAAATTGTGTAGAAATTTCATGAGCAATGAGAGCGTAGCATGGCAGGCAGATTCCTCGAAAGCTGTACTTCATATTACCCAAAACAATGGTGGGCAAACTGCGCCTCGCCGACATGTTTTGTGTGGCTCTTCTATCTGAAGAGTAATATTTCAAATTGACAGCGACTTGTCGCTCATATGTAATGTTTGTTTCATTTATCAACATATTTGCACGAATTCGTAAGGTTAGTTGCCCAGGAGTCTACGCGATTTGATGTAGGTCATTTTATGTAAAACCTGCATCCTTTATTGAACTGCATGTGACAGTACAAACTGATTTTGCGGCTCGCTGGTGTCTCTGGGTTTTCTATCGATGACTCTTCTGTTGAAGAAGTTTGCCCACCCCTGCTTTGAAACAATCGTGCAATCTATTTTCAATCTGCAGTTTAGTTTGATGCCCCGAATTAATATCCTTCACTTGTGCTCACCTCAGTAATTCAGGACGATGCAGATAACTGCAACAGATGGCCCCAAAACAGCTAAAACCGATGCAAAATCACAATCTTGACGTAAAAATGACCAAAATTGGCAAATAATGAAAATCCCCAATCGACTGGAAACGACCGAAAGTTGGCTTAAAATAGTGAAAAGTGGCTCCCTTATGCTCTCGACCCAGCCGTTATGCAGTGCCAAATATGAGTGTGCATGTTGGCCGCATAAGATGCTTTGGCGTAGGGCAGTGCTTCTCATCCCCCAGGCTCTCCAAACGGTTTTGTCCGAGGGCCACATGAGTTAATGCACAACAGTTAGAGGGCCGGATATCTTCCACAATGTGGTTGTTTCCAGATATGTTACATTCTGCCAAATGAACCAATTTTCCGTAAATATGTTATTTATTAATTATTAACAAAATGGCTTCGCGGACCAGATGAATAACTTCTCGGGCCCGATTTATGGCCCGCGGGCCGTAGTTTGCAGACCCCATATAGTTGCTTATGCATTATTTATGCGAGGCTTTGTATTGTATACAGACACATTTCTCAAAACAGTCAACCTTGGTTAAAAACAGTTTGCAATTTGTGTACGTAATTGCCCTGTGGTTTTAACCTGTTATCTTTTATCGTTGTTATTAAATTTATTTGCATTGCCCTTTTCAAAAATCCCAGCTGTTTTCAGAAATGTTTCTAATTTTGAAAGCTGATATGACTGTTGCATGATATGTCGCGCTTGGGAATTCGGGAATTATTAGAATAAGTGTGAAATCTTATCGAAACACGAAGAAAGTACACATTTAAATCAAATAGGTTGTCTGTTTTCGTGTTTTCCTAATGTTTTGGAACAAAGGCGCAGCCAGGGGGGGTGCTGAAGGGGCTCAAGCACCCCCCTTAGCGATCAGAATATTGATGTTTATTTCTTAGTTTTTCACCAACA
>JGI24158J21664_10001360_pt1 | contig 27307 bp, 20 predicted proteins | sample Ectturendosymbi3_FD_21664 | JGI IMG/M metagenome (IMG submission 21664) | reverse complement strand
TCATAGATGAGATAGAGCCCAGGCTCTGTTAGAGTCCAGGTTCTGTTGGAAGCGGAAGCGATAGGTGTGGAAGCGGAAGCGGTTGACGAAATAGCCGTTTCCACATCCCCGATGCAAACTATGTTCTTTTCCTACTGTCGTTAAACCGTTTTGAATCATTCCTTGCTTCAAGTTCCCTTTTTGGGTGTCTTTGAATTAACCATATTTTTCAAGTGAAAACACGTCTTACACCACCTATTGAAATGGCACCGTACGCATGATAATTTAAAATTGCTATAACATCGTTTCCGCTTGTAGTACCAATAAACCGGAGTTCTGTTGAAAGTTCTAACACTATGCTCAGTTGAAAGTTGGGTGCACAAAATTACCTCTATTTACAAATGTGACATTGTTTTTGCTGGCCTTTTCAGACTGTTCTCAAGCTTCTGCGAACCTCTCCATGCAGGTTGAATGATTTATTGGAGCATGCTATTAGATCGGCAGCTGACAGGACTTTCATCAGACGAACGAGGTATCAATGTTTGATCACAGGGGAGGTCGGACAGCTGCACGTCATTTAACCCTATTAGTCAAGTTCGGGCCTTTTGCAACTCAATAACCCGCCAACCGATTGAGCTAGAGAGCTGTTCAAACCCCAAGTCTTCGGCAAGTCTTCTAGTTTACTTTGAAAAAAATGTTTTTCGTTTTGGGTTTGGGGTTCGCTATGGGTGACGTCATAATGGGGGCACGTCTTCGTGATTTTATGGCTGAGGTTACCTCGACCTGGACGCCAACCAAACCGACCATTTTTTTGGCTCACGTTTTTTTTTGGTATCTAGGCTATCATCCGAGCCTTTAGAGCCGCCACTGTGACGTCACCCACAGATAAGCCCAAATCCGAAGCGAAAAACATTTTTTTCAGTCTGATATAGAAGACTTGCCGAATACGTAAAGGGTTTGAACATCTCTCTAGCGCAATCGGCTGGCGAATTACGGCGTTGCAAACTTGGAAAAACCCCAAGTCGGTGCGGGACGGAAAGGGTTAAAGTGATAAAAGTCTGTTGGGCCATATCCGTTGGATTTGGTTCCTGGAGTGGAGCCCACAAAGGGACCACAAAACTTAGAAAATGCACACGTACGAAGTACCGCGTGAAACAATGTAGAAATCAACAAGCACATGTTGCAGATCATCAAAGGACCAATGCCAGAAAAAATGTCTGCTGAAAACCCCCTGGCAGACGAAGAACCAGGTCCGTAGCCAGTTTTTATGGTTTGGGGGAGCAAAATATACGTTAAGGGAGGCAAGATTTTTGTTTTTATTATATGTTTGAAACAACGTTTTCTTGGTATATCACAATTTTGGAGGGAACTGTCCCGGCATGTCCCCCTTGGCTACGGGCCTGCAAAGAACCCCTAAAAATAGGAAAACTCATACGAAAGAAGGACCTGTGGTCAAACATTGGTACCCTGTTCGTATCAGAGTTGTAAGTCGGGCCGTGCTTTTCGGGTAGGGCGGGTTTCGGGCCGGGTTTCGGTCCGGGCTTGGGCCGGGTTCGAGCTTAAGTTTGTCAAACCCTTTCTGGCCGATTTCGGGCCTGCATACAAACCTTTTTATAACATTTCGAGTAACAATTTTCTTCTTTCATGACGTACATTTGTTGTGCTCACCGCGGTGACTTCTGTGAGTGAAGTGGTAGTGACTTTTCTTCAGCTAATTCTATTTGCAAACACAGCTGCGTTCTTTTGTTCTCTGCTCGGATTAGCCTCACACTCCTTTTGAGAAGGCGACAGTGGTGAGGAAATTAGCACGCCATGGCGTTGCTTCGAAGAGATCAGTCACTCCCGCGATTCTTGGCTTTCTTCAAGAAACGACAGCCTACAAACAGGCTTTTCATGCTCAGCACTATACTACTGTAGATAGTTTCTTTTATGCCTACAGCGCCATCGTGGATAGTTTCATTTTTTCTTAAGAAACATTACATACTGCAGCATAATCATTGACTAATAAGCTAAGTTTGTACTTGTTTAAACCAATATTTTGGTCAAGGTGTGATAAAACCGTGCGCTTGCAGCTATACCCGTACACTACGTCTTTTGATACTCCGCAGTTGCGTTTAACTTGACTCATTCGGTAAAATTGACTTTATGGCTTAAATCGGGCTTCAAAAATAAATGTCGGGCTCGGGCCGGGCTCGTGCTTCAAAATTAGGCCCGTTTACAACTCTAGTTCGTATGATGAAAGTGCTTTCAGCTGTCCGTCTATATGTTGTACTTCATTGCTTGTCAAATTGTTTTCTTTTTTTTTATCTATGATAATATCTTTTATGCTTAGTTTTTAGCTTTCTGAAGACAGTCACATGCAACTTTCAGAAGACCACTTTCCATATTTGTGAATTCTGTGTTTTTTTTTATAAAAAACAGTTTGTTTTTTATGCAATCGAGGATGACGTCATTACCTATTCATAAGCGCAATTGTGCCTATCCAAAGACTTCAACTATCAAATGTTTCGATCACTGATTTGTTCAAAACTTATTCGATTTTATGTTGATATCTTAATCCAGACAGCAAAGTTAACCATCAACTCCTGAATCGGGGAATGCGCATTAGAACCTAGTTTTTCTTAGCACTGCCAATATTTGGTAGAAACTTACTGTATTTAGGTACAGTCAGACTATTTAATTTTGGCTAAATTACCGTATTCTTCAGACACAATGTAGTGGGATCACTGTTTCGAGAGCATCCATTTCCAATGACATTGCTAATCGCGTTAACGAATTCCCCGGATGTTGTTCAGAAAAGTTTAAATGGGAGTTGTTAGTCATGTTTCACACTAGGCATAATGCTTCCGTATTTATTTGAGTAAGAATAATTTATAAGGTGTTTCGCACAGCCTCTTTTAAAAATAGAGTCAAGAAAGTAATCAATCTTCGTCTATTAAACCCGAAACCAAAGGAAAATGAAATATATGATGTGTTGAGTTGATGACGATCTGAATCAACAATTTTTACCATCTAGGTAGGGTACTGCAAACATTTAAGATATTCAACAAGCACAATTTTTGCAGCAGTGTTTCTTTTATCAGATCTCCATAACTGGTTGGAAGTTATGCACACACGCGCATACCAACAAAAATTTTCAGCGTAGACTGAACATTATGCTTTATTGTTAATTGCATTTACAATTGCAAAGTTTTTTTAAGCTTAAGGTCAAACAAATATTGTCGCACTGTAGACTGTGATGTAATCAGCTTCTTTTAAATCTACGAACTATTGTGGAACCGGAAATGACGCACATTTCTCATCCACACTGGGCGTTTGGACACCGGCATCAAAGTTCAGGCCATACCTATCATCCACTGCGAGGACATAGTCTTCATTCTGAAAGCAACACATGGAATCCACTTCGCAACCATTCGGTAAATTTACGAGATGGATTGCAGTCAAACCATTCAGTGAGTTTGTGTTTTGTCGTCAATCAGTGGTAGGAGTAGAAACATATATGTAGACAGACGCTCAAGTTATTTAACCACGAGCTTCGTGTTAGCTGATGCTGTTCAAAGCTCACAAAGTAGGCGCTTATTTAATAGAGTTTTGCCTTAAATGAAATATGCTATTGTTTAATTTGTGCCAAAAGTACTTTTCGCACTCATAACGTCAGTGCAATCTCGAATTATATAATCACTTTGTTAATGAATGTCAAGCTGTTTAATATCAACATAAATGACGATAAAAGTTCTCTTTTTGCATTGTATCCAGCACCAAAGCTTATGCGTTTTTCTTTACATGTTTCTTCCTGAGATCTAGTAGAGCACTTCCAACAGCTACGTAAAGTTTTTCCGACAGTTACGACATTGCGAAATAGTAAATACTTGTTAAGTTTCGCTTCACAGTCGTCCAAGTGATGATGGTGATAAATTATTGAAAAACAAAGTATCATGTACTGTAGGCCACTGCGAAGATTGCAACAAACTAATTGGTTGAACACGCACCACCAAAGCTGGTAGGCTGGATTCAATTCCCAATTCGGTCATACCGAAGACTTGAAAACCGGTATTTGCGACTTGCTCAGCCTCGTGCTCAGCGTTTTTGTTTGGGTGCAAGAAAACGGTTCACACGCGGTGCTGCCATTAACTCGCCACTAGTGCAGCATTCACTGCTAAACCAGTCGCGTGGTGGCGGCGCAAGCAAGCGGAGATGGGTACCCGCAGGCCACTCGTGAAACTTCCGAAAGGACTAGAAAAACCGACTACAAACTGAACTGAAGCAAACTTTGTATAAACGAAAATGAAGGCCAATAGGCACCTATTTTGGTGGGAATTACAGTACGGGTGTGTTTAACTGTTTATCACACTTCTTACATTTTGTCGCTTTACCCATACACAACTCGAATTTTTCTAATAAAAGCTTTGCTATCGTGCAGCCATGTTGTTTTGTTGTCAGTTCTTGGCTGCACTGGCCATAGCAAATTTTGTGAAATCTTTTTCATAAAAACGGAACTTTTGATCCGAATACCATGCTATTCGCAACATTGGAACAGAAACTTGAAGAAAGAACGATAATGCAATATATTTTTTCAACTTTTTATTACCAACAAACGGTTGCACTATTTCCGTGTCATTTGCAAATCTATGCTATAATAAATATAATGCATGAAGGTGGACACAGCGTTGATCGGTGCTTGCCAAGCATATTGTATTTGGCAAGATGCAAAAGTTAGGCTACTGTTAAACATATACTTTACTTCTGACGTTATTTGTTGTTCATAATGTTTAAATTCAATTCTGAACCTCAATTAACCAAGTGTCACAAATTCTGTCTGCGTTTTTCCTTTTACGTTCTCACTTGGAAAAACACACTATAGGAATCACCAAGTCATGTGATGATTGTTCCCCTACACTGTAGGGGCCTGCAGTAAGTGAAGCATCAAGGAATTTGCTATTGCATTTGTATTTGTACAACACAGCGACACACATGAGTGCATCACACCAAGGTCAGCACAGAAACAAAAATTCAGTTAGAGGTTGCATCAAATGATCGCAAGAAGATTTAGCGAAGCTTCATATTGTGAGTTCCGTGGTTAATTCAAAGTGCAAGGAAGCCAGAAACCGCCTCCCGTCGGCATTAAAATAGATCACTGAAACAACTCCTATGTTGAGTAGATGCAGAGCAATTTGTTATGTAGTTTACCAACAGAGTTGCAGCCATCATGGAAAGAGGTAAAGCATTGCAGCACACGATGGCAACATGTTCACATAATACTTTGCTGATTTATTGCTGCATTACACAGTACGTTCCCTGTTTCGCTTCCACCGTTAAGTGTTCTTGGAATTAGCTGCGTATTGATAAAGTTTGAACAAAAGTTTAAATTTTGCATCATTTTTTCCCTTGTTCAATGTAACACTTTTTGTACTCAACGTTTGTGCAGCTATAGGAGTTTAAGGAATAACTCGTTTTTTTGGATTCTCAGATCTTCAGTTCGCAAGAATATCAAGAGTTTCTTTCCAAGCACTACGCGTTCAGCATTTTACTGATTGTTGCAATCTCGTCCGTGGTGCTGGCGGGTTGCTTCTTCGTATTATGTCGATTGTTTCGGCGCATGGAGGCGTTGAATAGCTACTGGACCAAAGACGCGAACTTTTCTAGCGACCAACTATTTGGTACAAGCCTGACTCCACAACAATCCGTATAATGCACACTTTTTTCTGGGTTGTGCTGTTGAATCCTGTGCGTCAGGTGTTGCACCACGGAAAGGATACCCATCCTAATTTTTGACACATTTCTTTGTTTCATCAGCACATGCAACAGGGTTCGCCGCGTCATTGGTAGTTGGTTTACTTGATGTATTCATTCCGGCGTGGTTACTGCATCGCTTGTGTAAAAATTAAAGCAGGTTGTGAGCTAATGCTGCTACGAAATGCAGTCACTCTCCCAAAATAATTGATAGTTTGTTACAACAAAAGCTAACGTCGATTAACTTCCGTGGCTTAACGTCTGCCATAGCTTTGTTAGCTTGTTTTCCGTCTCCTTCTGTTGTTGCATTTCAGGCGTCAAAGTTTTTCGTAGGCACTGTAAAATGTAAAATGGTAGTCGATGTTTGTACTCATCTGGTGCTCCACAAAAAATGGTTAAGCATTACTCGTTCCTAACTTTGCATAGCATCTGCTGTTGACTTGAGTCTCGCTTTTAAAGCAAAGTTCAACAAATTTTGCAACGTTCTCCTAGGTGTATATTTTCCTTATCTCAATGTAGGAAACTTCTGTACTTAATTTGATTAATTGTGTGAAAGACTGCAAATGCTCCTAAAATCAAAACCGTGGATCATACTCGGTTACAGATCTTTTCTAATTTGACGTGTTTTAAACAATCGAGATGTCTGATCGAAAGTTGCTTCATTTTATACCAACAAACAAGAAGGACTTAGGAAGTTACGTTTCTCGTTTACAGTCGTGTGTTGTGCTGTTATCACTGTACAGCAGCGGTTCTCAATTCATTTTGAAGCCCGCACCCCGTCCAGAAGGAAAAATCATTTTTGCACCCCTTGCACTATTTGATGCATTGTTTTTTGTATCAGAGAAGTTCACACCCCAAGAAGTCCCTTCTCGCAACCCCAATTGAGAACCGCTGCTGTACAGCGTTAGATGCTGCATATACAACGCTACTTTAGTCTTTGTGTACTTTCTGTCAGTGCGTTTCTTATTGCTTATGCATGTCTTTTACAAGGGACTTAAAATGTATCAGTGAGATGATCCAGTATATTTTAGATATTATCGCAGAGGATGCGAAGTCATACTCTTAGATGTGAGTAATAAATTGTACGTTTTGTGAAAGCTTTGATAAACGATTTTCTCTCAACATTTAAATTGGGAAAAGGAATTTCGTGTTGAATTGTATATGTTTTATAATAGTCTTCCACACTGCTACGTCATGAACATGGTTGAAAGTGCACAAATCGATTTTTATTATTTGCTTCCATGTTATGCTTTCATGAGAGTATGGAGGTTTAGTAGCTACTGGATTTTCATGTTATATTGTCATAGGCCTGGATAATACACAGAAATTATAAAGGCTCTTCAACCTTGCAAATACACAAATGTTCCTAAGTCGAGTAAGCAGCCTGTTGGTCAATACGTCGTGTTCAGTGGCGATAATAAGAGGGGGCCTGGGTGGGCCATGGCCCTCCCAGTTTTTTGGCTGGCCCCCTACTTGGCCCCCCAGCTTTGTGCTTAATTTCACGTTAAAGTTCGTTTGATTGACATACACAGCAGATAACTTTCAGCCAGCAAAATAATAATTTAGAATTTTAAACGATAATAATTTAGAAGTCCACTTCCCTGCATTAAATATTTCCCAAATGCATGATAAGCTGGGTTGTTGGTTTTGATGGCCGGGTGATGGGAGAGGTTGATGATGACTTATGCCAGTGGCAGTGATTTCTCGGATCCCGCGTGAAATGTAGTCAGATCGCGATCGTGGTGGTGAAAGTTTCAGTTCGAAGCTATAAGAAACAGTGGCAGAAATGGGAAGATTGATCTATCGCGCATTTCATTGTGAGGTAGAACTGGATTATATTTCTGTCAGCAGATTGTTGCTTGTCCCAGTAACAAAATGTTTGCGACAGCAACAGCATTAAGAATTGGGGTCAGTTAATTTATCCTGATTGTAGGCTTGTGTTCTGCTGCCTTGTGTCTCGTATGACATCGAAGCATCTTGCGGAAATGGTTCGTGACTTCAGTTTAAGTCTACTCACACATGTCCTGCTACCTCATAAAAGTTTGTAATGACTTTTTGTAATGGTTAATGAGCTGAAACTTTTTTCGACCCCTGGAAAATGTGTTGGACATAGTTTAGAACCAATGGACATAACTTAAAAATTTGGGCCCCTCTCAGAAAACTCTTCGCTCCCTCCTAGTGTACCAATCTGGTTACGGGCCTGCTCAGGAGCAATTCTTTCCGGCATTTCAGCTCTTCGACCCGGACGTCAAACATTTCTATCAGAAGAACATTCTTAAAAGAATTGGCAAATGCATATTGAATTAGTGAAAATGATTTAAAACATGAAATACGAATTTGCTTTCGAAGCAAAGAACTTGCCTCGGAAAAGAGTCGCAGCTGCCCACATCGTTCGGATAATTTGTTTCGTTTAAAGCTCCTTTCAAAACAGCGTTTGATTGTTTATATAGGTTGCTACTAATAGCTGTGACTCTTCTCGTCACAAACTCTTCATGCGAGAGAAGTTTTTCAAAAATGAAATTAGTGAAAACATTTCTCAGAAAATCCATGACCAGTGAAAGATTGAGTAGCACTGCTCTACTTTCAACTGAAAGGGTACAAGCTGAAAAATAGATTTAGATGGCTTCGTTGATGAATTTGACAGTCGAGATGATAGAATTAAGTTACACTGAGTTGATGCTGATATGAAATTCTGACGTAGACTGTGCAGGGATTTGTGTGAGAATCATATAGCTCCTTGACTATTTGTCTAATTGTTTCTTTTAGTTTATTTGAGGTGTAGTGCGTGTTTCCCTTATGACAAAATAATAATAAATCAGTGGTTCTCAACCTTTTTTGCCCATGGGCCATCTTCTAAGAAAGTATCCGATGGGCCACTTTGCTGTGCAAACACGTCATGAACAACTAGTCGACAGTGTATTGCACGTAGGTCAGTGAACGTTTTATCAAAGATTTGTGGAACTCTCTGTAGATAGGTGGACCACCTGGACCCCGTTGAGAATCACTGTTTCAAAGTAACGTAGGGTTTAAAAGTCAGTTTTTCAGGAGGATCAGAAAATTTAGTGTGAATATTAAAATGAACGGCTGTTTGGGAATATTCTGCTGAGCAAGTTTTATGCCTGCTATTACATATCCGGTACACGCCAAAAACACCGATACACACATTCTTATTTGCGGTGGCTTTGCTACTTTACTTGCCACTGGTCGACTGGTGCCGAAACCTCGCTGTTTTTAACTGCATATAGAGCATTGAAAAGTCCTTACCTTATCCACGCTACAGATGGGTATTACAGTTTTGATAGTAGTTGCATAACACTGTTATTGATACATCACAATCACAAAGTGTTCGTAAGCTACCACATAAAGGGAGTGTCACTAATCTGTTGGCAGATGGTTCATTTAAAAAAAACTTGCTTTGTAGTAAGAATATTTTGACGTAAATATTTGACTATCAACAGCCTACTTGCCTCTGTGTCAGGATGGCATTCATCGGTCGAACCATTTCGTCTGTTTTAATTCATGTGGGGTCGGCAGCGGCACAATCGTGTACGGGAAATGGTGTTTCCTTTTACATGTGTGAGTGTAATGCTGTGGAAGTTCTAACGTATGTTTAGCAAAGAATATTCGACATAGCAGTGCAAGTGTGCGATTGCACGTAGTGGTGTTTAGGTGTCTATTGTGAACAATAACGCTAGGTCAAATTTAATGATATTCAGTCCCGTCGCCACGGGGAGGGGCTTTATCCCCCCAAACAAAGCTCCAAGCCCCCCTAAATTGAAATATGAAACACTGTAAATCAGTGCAGTTTTTGACAATTTATAGAATGTCAAACACCTCTGCACAAACGTAAAGCCCCCTGTTGAAGACTTTCTGGCGACGGTTCTGAAGATATCCACAAGCATGTTGGGTTTGATACTTTGGTAGGGTTAATCATAGCAAATTAATCTTCAATACAATGGAAAGTCACCATGTAGGATAGATATTTATGTTGGCCCCCCTACTTTTTTCCTTGGCCCCGCAGTGGCCCCCCCACTTTTTAAATTCTAGAATCGCCACTGCGCCCCTGCTTCACATGTTGCTCTGAAATCCATCAGCAGGAATCGAATTACGTCCTAAAGATCAACTGAGATAATTCAAAACAAACAACCGCCTGTCACGGAGGCGGGTATTTGTTACCAGTGGCTATTGTGATGCAAGTATTCCTTCATTGTGACGCAGGATAGAGAAACAACTTGACTCGTTTGTGGATCTTTGATCTTTTCAGGAATGTTCCACTGCTTGCAGCGCCGCTGCAGCACTAGTTTGCGATTGTAACAGCAATCTACTCGCCCTCATGCTGCTAAAGCCTGAAAAGACGCCGAAGTTACTGAATTGACGCAAAACAACGCAACTGACAAATGAGCAACTCTAAGTGTTTATTTTGAGAGAAAGTTGACTACGACAACAAAAAACGAGATAGAAGAGAATCGACAAAAAAAGGGAAAAAACGAACGATATCGATGGATAACCACATGTATATATTATCAACACAACGTGGAGTTGGCTGCTCAAGCGCGGACAGCACCTAATCCGGCTCGGACTTAACCTCCGCGGCCGGACACGCTGTGGGAGGTTCGCCGGCACCAGGTTCTCACGTGTGCGATAATGCAGCGCGTCGACTTTCCATTGTTCAAAAATGATTGCACAACAACTTTCGCGCCGAGCCACCACGGGCTGCGTCTTCGCGACTGTGACGTAGCAAGTCGCATCGTTACGCAACAGAGTCTTCGCGCGCGGCGCATTACATGTTAGCGGGACGGCGCCAGGAGCCTGTTGCGAAAATCTGGGGTTAAAACAAAATGAGAGCTGAAAGTCAGTGCTCATTGGATGCGAGGACCGGATGGAACGACCACTCCAACGCTGGATGCGAGGACCGGCTTCTCCAATCTCTACTCGACGTGTGAGTAAAGGCCAATCTACACTGATAACGGGCCAGGAGGTGCCAGACGCAATTCTTTGTTTGTTTTATTGCGAGTCGGGCCGTGCAAGGCTCGGCAAATACTGGACGCAATAAAACAAATATAGGATTACGCCTGGCGCGTCTTCGGTCTGGACTGGCCTGAAATTGGAAGCAAGGAAGCTTTTTTTTCTTTCACTTTCAAGAAAATCAAACTTCGCGCGCTCCTCGCAGCATTTATCGCCCAACACGACGCGAAAACCGAACGAACAAAAAACGGCCGTGACGTACTTTTGGCAACGAACATAAACAACAAATGGAATGTGGAACGAAATAAAGGCGTTGAAGATTAAGACGCCAGGACACTGGCCGTCCAGGGCCAGGCTGCACCATACGCACACAGGTTGGGCCCCTGGCCCTGTGTATTGTACCGCATGGCCGGACAGCTCCAGGAGCATGTACGCGACCGTTTTCATTGTAAACGACACAAACGCTCATTGTAATAAATTCCTTCGAGGCCAAACAGGGAAGCGACAAAATTATTTGCGAAGCTGTCGGGAACTTTCAGAAAATTCCCTGATACAGTTTTTTACGTTGTTCCTCGACGAGTGTGAGATACTCAGCAGCAAACCTGGAGGTAACGGTGAAGCAGCGACGCGCCCTACACGTCAATGTTATATAACCGCCTACAGCGCGGCAAAACTGAAGGAAGGAAAACTTCTCGCAGAAAACAAAAAACGATACGTATTTCGGTTAAAACCAGGCGCGCCCTAACATTTGGACGAAAATGACGTCGAAACCACGTCGCGTTCACACTCTGTTCATGTGTTCGTCACCGGGATCTGTGTTGTCATAGGTCGTATTATTTCGTTCGCTTTGAAAACAAACAAAAAAAAGCATCTTTCAAATCCATCATCAGTCCAAACAACACTTTGCTAATTTCAGTCACCAAAAATTGTCTACTTGGATGTGGAAGCCGTAAAACCTCCCGAAAAATTACAATGATTTTACGACGTAACGAGAAAAAACGATTGTAAAGAAAGAAAAAGGATGCACAGTGAGGAGGAGAGGACAGTCCGCTGCTTGCCCAGCAACAGCAACCAGTCTTGGCAACGTACGTCTCAGNCGAAGTTNGGAACGTATGTTGCCATGGCTGGTTGTTGTTTCAACTGCTTCGCGTTCGAGCGATTGTCCATTGTTCGTCATGCGCAAGTTCCGTATGCAGTCGCTGCGCAGGGGGGTCGTGAGGGGTCTACGCAGTGGCGCAGCTCCTCCTGCGACGTGAGGGGGTCTACGCAGGGGCGGAGCTCCTCCTGCGACGTGAGGGGGTCGAATAATCAAAAGAGTTTTGACGAACGCGCTGCGGCGATGAGGAAGGTTTGCTGTTGAAAATGGCAAAGGCTTGTCGGCGACTGATTACGTCACACAAAGCGAAAAATGGGTGAATGGGGGGTGAAGCGTTTGGAGGTCGCAGCTGGATCCTTACAAAAACATGAAATGAAATTTTTGCAAAAGTTCTGAAGTGGCGACCCGTTGGAACTACTTGACATTCCACGGGAATTTTCAAATCAGGCGCCCTATGTGTTTAACGGGGAGGATGCTGGTTGTGACGTAACAATAATAAATTATTCCTGTCGCACAAACGTTTTGGAAAACATTCATGAAATGAAGCGTGACACAAGACGAGAAAACAAAGAGAGATGGGGGGGACGTAGGATAAAAAGCCTACTGTGACGTGACAGCGACAAAAAGTGTGCAGAGGAGGGAAAGTGCCGTCGGTCGCACAACACAGTCTCCTTTGAAGATTCGATCAACAAAAAAAATGATACGAGTTGGCGACAATGGCTTCGCCAAGCCGCGCGAAAAAAGAACCGCAACAAGAAAGTGATTTTCCGAGAGACGTTCCTCAACGTGACGTGGTCCCATAACTTCGCACAGTCCGGAATCTTGTCCGCAATGGCATAGTTCGTGTCATGCGGGTTAACTTGGACGGAAGAGGCACCATGTGCAGCAAAATCCCGGTCAAAACGCTAATGACGCCACATCCTGCTTTCGCATGACGTAACAATAGCGCTCCTAAGGAGAGACATCATCTGACAATACTGCTTTTCACGAGGCGCAGGTTTTGCGATTGACAAAGAATTAAGCTTTGAACCAGGAGGGGGGTTTGGAAGGGGGTCTCGACTCTAACGTTCCCCCTCCTTACGGGGCATCACATGTCCTGGTTTGGAGGCCGTTTGCTGCTTTTCGTTCCGCATTTAAAGCTTCAGGCCATAAAAAGTGGCCAACGCCCCGACCCGAACACTCGCGCCTTTCGCAAAGATCGGCGTGTTTCGGAAAATCATGTTCCGTATGACCGCGCATGGGATTTCGTCATCAGGCAGCACGCGCGCGCTAACCAATCAGACTTTGCTACGTTTCACAGCGATACCAGTAAAAAGCGCAGTGCAAAGTAGACAAGGTGGGAGGTTAAAAAGGCGGGCGGGGGATGGTCAACGCATCAGGCAGCGAAAGATTTATGGGAAGAGGCGATTTCAAATGAGTTGATACAAGAAAAAAGGCAAAAAAAATTTTTTAAGAAAAAAATACCCGGTTATTACGCTCGTAAGTGGAAAAAACAGTTTCGGACGGTGTTTTCCAAAATTTCAAAATATTTCTTCTTGTTTATCATAAAAAACAAACAAAAAAACGGTATAGTGCGACGGAAGAAGGTCGAGCTTGTAAAACGCCACCCCCCCAAGACTGCGGACGTAGACATGCGCTGGCGCACGGAGCAGAACGGCGGTTTCGTACAAAAAAATTTGCCAGGAAGAGGAAACAAAACAGAAACAGAGCAGCGAACGAAACGCTTTCGAACTATAAGTTTCCTGGAACGAAAACTTAAACGTCGATCTCCCCCCAAGTGACGACGTCAGGGATGTTCAGAACCAGGCAATCGGGTTGCGCCGCAGCGCCATCCTCCGGTGACGCTTGCTCTGGACTTCCTGTCGAAAGAAGAAAATCGAATCGAAGGATATTTCTTTTTTGTTTTCAAGTAATTTTTTGCGCCGATTTCACGAAGCAAACCCCCCACCCCTGCGGAAACAGCGAAATATAGCGCTTTACGCAACGAAGCAGAACAGCTTGCCTGCGCGAAGTCATGGCAACCACCCCCACCCGCAAAAGCACATCGACCTGCCTGTGGTTATCGCAACAAACAAGGTTGAAAGGTCACGGCGTCGCGAAAGCACTGGGCTTTTCGACGACGCGTCAGTGTTTGTGACGTATATCGCTTCGCAGAAACCGGCAACGCCATGGGTTTCGTCCGGAAACACTTCAAATTGATTTCGTGGGCAGCGATCAAACCAACTGCATCATTTGAACGGTTTGCGTCGCTATTCTAACCAATCAAGTGTGCAGCAAACGCGCAACCATGGCAACAAACAGCTTCTAAAATATCTCAAGGGCAACACTGCAAACGTCGGCACTGCACGGGGCAAGGGGGGGTTGCAGGTTTCGCTTCAAGATAACGTTGCTCTGCAGCAGGGGCCTCCAAACTACGGCCAGCGGAACCATTTCATCCGGCTCGTGAAGACATTTTGTCAATAATGAAAAAATAATATAATTATGAACATTTGTTGGTTTGGTAGAATGGGACATGTCCCGAAACAATCACGTNACGTAAGAAGTCCGGCCTCCGGAGCTGTAAGTTTATGTGACCCTCGGACAANGACGTTTGGAGACCCTGGTCTGCAGGATTCATTTTTAATTATAAAATGCAGAACTTTGACAACGCTACACCACCACCATTGTCGTCGTCATCATCGTGGTTACCAGGCAACAGACAAGCACCTACCTTCGCCCATTTCACGCATCGGCGATTTGTTGCCCGCCGCTTTCCCGCAGCTTGGTTTCTCTGAAAAGAGGAGACAAAATAGGAGTCGTGAGGAAGTCCGTCATGAAATATCGAAAGAAGATATAATTTTGCGGGGAAGATTTTGAAAACAAACAAAGTAATTCTACGGTGCAACACTGCAAAAACAGACAAGATAATTTGGCGGTGCAACACTGCAAAAATAACAAGAAGGTAATTTTTGTGGCGAACATTTTGAAACAAAGAAAATAATTATTCGGCGCAACACCGCAAAATTAGTGAAGATAATTTTGCAACGCAACACTGTAAAAAACAAGAAGGTAATACAGCGGAAATCGCTTAATAGAGCATCGGTTTATAGAGCAAACCGCTTATTCGAGCAGTTTCGGCTGAAAAAAAACGATCCTATCTTTTTCCTCATAGTTTTTCGCTTATTAGAGCAGGCACACCGCTTATTAGAGCATTCAGACGTGCAGCAGTGATCATGCTGTAGACCAGGTAACCAAAAATGAAGTAAAACAATCAAAAATCGACCAGTTCTTTTGTGTTGAAGAGGGGCAAGAGTGAACAGTGTCCACCACAACAGCTACTGTGCAATACATTATGGTAAAAATATTGCAAAAATACAGTAACTTTTCTTTTTACAATACTGTGTACAGTGTTCACAACGAGAACCAAATACGGTCCCTGATATTGACATGTGTATTGGTGAACCCTTAGTGTGAATGACACCCTATTTTTATTGCAAAAAGTTATCATTGGATAAAAGAGCAACTGTTTATTGGAGCAGGTTTCGCTATTCCCATGGGTGCTCTATTAAGCGGTTTCCACTGTAACCGCAGAAACACAGATAATGGTTCTTCCAGTCTTGCCTTGAGCAGGCACAGGCTTGGATAAGTGCAACGCGTATGAATTAAATGATTTCAACGATAGATCAGACAGAAAAAGCAATTTTTAGTTAAATTTTTGAGGAAGAAATCAAGAAACACCGGCCGGCATGCATCCCATGATCTGTTCTTCACGCCGCGCCCGACACATCCTTAGAGGACCAATAACACGCCCCTGGGGCACACCCGTGGAGGTGCTGATGACGATCTACTTCAGATCTTACTTTTAACGGGCGTGAAAGAAGAATTCGCTCCAGCTCCCAAGTCAAACAAATTGCTCGGAGCAGAACCTCGTCGTCTCTGAGACATGAAAAATTAAAAAAGCACAATTTCAGGTTAATTTTCAACCTGGCAACGCGCCTTCACGACGGCGACGTAATGAAAGTCAACGGAACATCGGCGACTAAAGATTGCGTCATGATTGCGTCATGCAATTTTGTCACGTGTTCACGAAGTTACACTTCTTTCTTGTATTCAAAAAGATCCGAAAGTTTTTTTAATGCGAAAAATAAAGTAAACAAAATACTTCCAGAAGATCCTTCGAAGCATTTTCTGCGAATTGCGACTGATCTAACTTTGTCAAATACATTTTGATCAGCAAACGTTCAGTTTCCCCTTTTTTACAAACAAACGAATAAAAAGAACAAAAAACGATTAAAATGCCAAAATCAAGCAACATTATGATGAAACAAAGCTCATACTCCGCACCTATTCAGCCAACCAGCCACCGCTTAGCGTACCCACCAACAAGCAACACCAGAACACACTTTAAACGTGCGCAAAACCAAACCGAAGGCGTGTACGACGTCACCGACAGGCAGAACGAGGCGCGCATGACGTCACAGAGGCGGAACAACGTCGCGATGAAAGCTGACGCGTTCGTCAGTGAGGAAGAGGGAGGGGACGCCTCACCAGCATGCTGTCGCCACAACAGGTCTTGTGAANGCATTCCTGCTGCGCGCACTGCATCGTGCAGTGACTGATGGAGATGGACGGCCGGGAACGGTCCGGGTTCTCGGGGAGGAACTCCGGCTGCAGAGTGGAGGAGTGGATGCCCTCGTCGTGCAGCGCGACTTTCATCTGAAACGTCAGAGATTCGTTCGGGTTTGAAAGGTGCGCTGCTGAATTTGTTGCGGGCAGGCCGGGAAGAAAGGTTTATTGGTGAGTTCGGTCGTGGGATTCGAAGGAACAAAGCAGGCGTCCTCAACCTTTTCAAGCATGTGACCAAATTAGTACATAAGCAGAGGGTCCGTGGTCCACCGACTGCACAACTTCTCCATTGCGACAACTGTTGCATGTGGATACAGCAGGAATAAAAACAACATTAAATAACAACGTGCGCTACAATCAGCGCGAAAGCTGAGCCTCTTTGTTGCTAGAAAAGATATATATTCGAGGCTCAATACATGACGGTGCACAGATCTAGTCATATTCTACATTGAGCTTGCTTCTAGATTTAGTTTTCATGGAAACAAAAGCTGCCTGTCTGCCCCAAAATGCCTTCAGCAACTACATATTGTGCACAGCATGGTAGGCTACGTGGAAATTTCCAAGTCGCAATAATTTCTAACACATAATCACGAAAGAGAACGTATTGTGACGTTTGCAGTTCGAGACGTTTGCAAAACGTACTCAATTTTCAATAAGACCAGTCAGGCTGTGGACCGTCAAAATTTCTTCCATGGCCCAAAAATTGCTGTAATAAAGGGAGGTTATGTAAAGCAAAAGAAACCACTCGAAGACTTTTGATATCAATGTCGGCGCCAAACAAGAAGAGCGTGATCACTAGCACGCGCTTCTTTACAGTTTGGCGATAAACCGGTGTCTCTGCACTACAGTAGCCAAGCAATACTACAGCTAGGCAACACTGCAGCTAGGCAACACTGCAGCAAGGCAACACTGCAGACACTGTAGCTGGGCAACACTGCAGCTAGGCAACACTGCGAATGCAAACCCGAATAAACTCAAATGAAAGCAACGTGAGTTTCCTTTAAAGCTATTCTCAGTGATCAGCTCATTGCAACCACATGTTGCATCATCGCGAAGCGTATGCACGTCGCTCTGTGACGCAACAAACAGCTGGAACGCGCTTCTTCGGCGACACTCACCTTCTTGGCCACTTGCAAGTAGGTTTCTTTGTCCTCGCACTGAAGATGGACGGTGGCGACCAGTTTCTCGCCGGTCAGCTGCCATATATGGAAGTCGTGGATACCGTGCACGCCTTCTATGCGCTGTATCCTGCGACGGGCAATAAAAGTCGAGGTCACGACGAGAATGGCATTGCGCTCGACGATGAATTGAAGTGCGCAGCGACATGCGGGCTTCGGGCGACTCCGGAAAGTTGCCCGGACATCTGCTGCGCCAGCGTGGCTTGACGTGAATGCTGAGTTTAACGCATCCCGCCAGCACGTTAGACGAGCAGGTGAAGTAGGCCAATGTGACGAAACAGGTGCGGTTTGTGACGAAACAGCTGCGTGTTTTGCGCAACAACGAATTCGTTTAAACACGATTCAAAATAACCATTCGAAAAAACGATCCGTTTAAAATTAAAACTGATCCGTTTAAAATAAAACTGATCCGTTTAAAATAAAATAGACCCGTTCAAAAGCAACTAATCCGTTTGATCAAAACTGAACTGCTTGGAAGAGGGGGGCAAAATTTTCTGCGGTACACGTCACAAGACGCGTGACGCGATTATTTCTCGTCAACGGCGAGCGCATGACAGATGAGCAAGGCCGGATATTCATGGCAGGCTGTCCAGGAAACATCGCTTCGTGTATAACTGAGGAGTCGCCTCGTGCCATGGCATTGCAATGCTTTACAAGCAATCAGGTTGCCCTTTCAAAAGATGGCAACAGGCAACTGTCCGTTCGGGCAGCACGCGAGCAAGCGGTTTCGCAAATTATAACCTCACTATGCGACGACGATATTGTCCACGTCATGCACACGTGTCAAAAAGTCACGTGACTGGCATGAATCATAGGTTTGGACATTCAGCCGCAAGGCCGTGTGTAAATGGGTTTCGTACGACGTCTTGCCGTGTAAAGCCGTGTGTAAAGGGGTTTCACAACGTCTTGCTCTGGAATGTACTTGTTAACTGGTTTGCAAAGAGACCAGGGATTAACATGGCAGTGGAAACAGCACATTAAGCTTAAGTTTGCTGAAAACGAATCTTTCTTACGCTGGGAAGAAAGAACTATTTCTTCTCCAGATGATTTTTCAGCCAGCAGGATGTTGTTTTTCAAATATAAACAACGTTTGGGGCTGAACACTACGTGAAAGAAATCCTGAACACGACGAGCCATCAATAAAAGTTGACACCTTGCTTGATTTTATAAAAGCAGCTGCTGATAAACGGCGTCGGCAGAGTAAGAGGGGCCAGGCCAGGCCAGGGCTGGGGCGCTCTGAGGTTAGATTGCGCCCGAGGCAAGAAGCAAATTTGACGCCCCCATGTTCGAACCTGAATGTGCTGCATTGAAGAAAGTACTTGTGACATTGTTGGGACTTTTCGGCGCCCAGGACATCGAGTCTCCCTTGCTCCCTCTCGGTAAGCCCCTGGGTCAGAGGTCAGCATTTAAAACCCGCTGGAAACTTAGCAAGTTGACTGTACGCAAACTCAACCTTTCAGGGCTTCAGAAAAAAATTTGCAACTGAAACAATTTAATTATTATATCTTTCAAAATCACTGAAACCATCAAACAGAGGCTTTAAACTTTGGACGTTGTCGCATGCGAGCGCTAACAAGTACGTCGTGTTTGACAATATCACAGCGATTGTGCTGACAATGTGACCTCAAGCGAGAAGCAGCAAGGTTTAATCACAATGTAATAGAAGCTCAAACGTGCGTCCGGCAGGCGGCCGTGTCAACAGCAGCATGCAGCAATCAGGTTGCGATGAACTCGCTGCAAATACGAGGTTATGCTACAGACAGACAAGCACGCCGAGTCTACATCCTGGCACGACTGGCATGCATCGAATTGTCAGTTGCAGAGGCACTGCACGTGACGAAAGCCATACGCACACAGTACAAGGTTTTGCTGTCTCGCTGCTGGCCGGGTTAATCTTTCACCAGCTTTGATTCTGTTGTTTGCTTTCTGGTAACGAAATCAATTGCAACGTCAAGTATGACTGCAGGTTGGCAAAATTCGTCATGAATCAATGTGTTCAATCAATCATGAAGATCATGCAGCAGAGTAAGCACCGAATTTCTCAAATTGACTCGGTATAAACTCGCAGCAACTCGACCGGGTAGGAAAATACCACGCTTGAGCGATGCAGTCACGTGATGACCTTGTTACGCAACAAAGAAAACGGCAATCGTCGACTCACTTGTTCTTGATCCTTTCCAACTCGATATGCTTCGGCACTGTCTGCAGCAGGATGAGGCTGGACTGTTTGAAGAGCGGCCACGTGGTCGTTGCCATGATAACGACCAGCAACAGGCTCATGACGGGGTCGATGTACTTGACCCAGTGATTGATCACGATCAGATGCGCGGCCGCTGTCGTCGACTGGTGGTACGAGCCGGTTGCGTTTGGTGGGACGGTCACGCTTGAGTGCGTCGGAACGTGCGGGACTTCCTTCTCTTGCTGCAAGTTACAAGGATTTCTGATGACAGGGTTGTTTCGGAGCAGTGCTTCCCAGCGGTTGGGTAAATTTTGGGGGCGCAGGACCCACAGTGGGGTGATTTGACACACAAAAGCGACAACTGAAGAATGAGTTTCAATGGTGGACGAAGGCTTCATCCACTTCATTAGGATGTCTCTTTTTTAATAATGAATAATCGTATGTTTTACAGGAACACCACGACTTTGTCGATGATTAAAAGTGGGGCATGGCCAAAAAAGGTTGGGAAACACTGCTTCAGAACCATCTTAACGACAGGAGTGTTTTGCGCCTTAATGACTTGACAGTGCTGGCGAAACATGTAATTGCAGCACCAAAAACCGAACACCATTGGATTGGCGGCATCTTTCGAACTGCTGCGCCTTGCTCTGACAACACAAAGGCACAAACGATGCGTTATTTCTATTGGTCGGCAAGGGAGCGTTTCGGCTGAAAACGCTGCACGGCAGTTAATTCGTGAAGGTAGAGGACAGTGACGTAGTNCCATCAGTCACAATAAATAACAACGTTGCGGGCGCAAAAGGGCGTTCTCTCACAGGTGNGGGGTGGTTAATGTTTTGCGAGCAGTGACGAAAAGTGCTGTTATTTGTTGACAGAATGCCAATGCGCAAATGCGAAGGAGGCAGTTAATGGAAAAGTCGACTGCGACTTATTCAACCACATCGGTGAAAACATTAAAGTTATTTGAATAAAGCGCTAAAAACACTATTATTCAAATAAATCGGTAAACACATCAGATTTATTCAACTAAATCAGTGAAAACACAAATTTGTTCAACTAAGTGAAAACATCAAATTTATTCCATTAAGTCGGTGGAAACACAAAATATATTCAAAGAAATCGGTGAAACGCCAAATTAATTCAAATAAATCGGGAAAAAACATCAACTTTATTCAACTAAACCGGAAAAACACCAACTTCATTAAGCTAAATCAGTGAAAACACCAAATCGAATTAAATAACGCCAAGGACCACTGCAAGTCAAACCCGAACAGCAAACTGACCGGTACGAACATGATGACCAGAGCACTCATGATGACAATGACCGACCCGAGCGCGTCGCCAACTACGTGGAGGAAGACCGCCCTCATGTTCATCTGCTCATCGTCTGCAGCTTGCGACCGTTGTTGCTCCTGCGGCAGTAGCACAAGGATAAAGGTTAGGCCAAAGTCATTTCCTGTTCTAGCTGCGCCGCCATCACGGCACTCAATCGAACTCGCACGACGTAATTCCTGGCATTGAGCGATGCGCGGTTTGACGCGTCACACCATTGTCTGCGGCCGAAGTCCAACTCCTTGAACCCAACGCAACAGTTCAATGTTGCGTCATTTCTAAGACTTTACATGACTTACGCAACCAACTCGCACCAACAGTCAAGTCAAAAGCATTTTGGGGGCGCGCGATATTTCAGTTCCGAATTTTTTTTAAATCCACAAACAGGTTTTTCAATGACTCACTTTTGGCGCCTCGTATCAAGCTTCAGTTGAAATGCGTAAATTTTCGTGAAACGGAGCAAACAACAAATATTTAAATTACGATGCAAGCTCAGCAAAAATATATAACTTGAAGACCACAACAGAGGTTCTCGATTTTGCGCATGTTTATGAAACCCGTGAAAATAACCTTGAAATGACTACGGGAAAAAAAACGGGAATTCTGAAAAAAAACAGGAATACGTGGAAAAAAAAAACGGGACTACGGGAAAAAAAAACGGGAATTCTGCCCACAAGATACAAAATATGTGAAAGAACTTGGTGTGGGGCCGGAGGAACTATCAGAGATTGCTGAAAACTGTGAGGTATTTCGAGTCCTTCTAGGGTTGCTGNCCCGAGACACTCTAGAGACGAAAGCGGGTGTGAAAATGAATAAAAAAGTCTAAATGAAATCTTTGACAGCAAATATTCTACTTGTTTACACAAAGTTGCCATCAGGAAAATCTCTGAAAGTTTGTACGCAAATCCTGAAAACGGGAAGTCGAAAATCCATTAAATCCCGGGAACTCCCGAAGCCGAGATCACGGCCTTCGAAACCGGACCAGAACGCTGCGCTGCTTGAAACAACGGCGCGGTTGAATCCATGCGCTGGTGTTTGCCCGAAGAGATTGTGGTAATCGCGGTACACTTGCGGAAAATGCGGAACTCGTGGTAACCATACACGCGGTAAAATGCGGCACTCGCGGAAAAAATGTGGACTCGCGGTAACCATTCGCGATAAAATGCGACATTTTCGCGGTAATCACTTATGGTAAAATGCGAAACTCGCGGTAACTTGTGTTGTTTTGCGCGTGGGTCTTCGCACTTCGCGAAGCACTGCTTTCACATATACGACAAAATGAAAGAGCAACACTTCCGGACGAGACACATACGTTTCCATTGTTCGCCTCCTCGCTAGTGTCCAGCGCCGAACAACCTGCCGTGCCGTTCTCGGCGAGATGCTGCGTTCGCGACTCGGCCTCCTCCAGCCCCGGCGCTTCCGCGTGCGTGTCTTTGTGATCGTGAGCATGTCCGTGACCGTGAGAGTGCCCGTGACCGTGATCGTGACCGGCGTGAGAGTGACTGCCGAACATGACCAGGCCGAAGACGTTGATCACGAGACCGCCTGGGAAAGAAGTGAGACCGTTGCGACGGGGTAGAAAGACAGATGGAGACGTGAACACATTGCTGTTTTATTCTTTAGGGGGAGTGAGTCATCACGTAAGGGAGGTAAGGGGAGAATGAGCCATCTCATAACTGAAAACCCAGTTCCCGTTTGAGCGATTGCAAGCCTCGTTCTTGGTCTGTTCAAGTTTGTGACACGCATTTCAGCACTGTGCTTATCCACAACGTTCGTGAAGCAATCATATTTTTGCAATATACGTGAGGAATGGAAATATAGTTTTGTAGCAAAGTTAGCCAGATCTGGTTGCTTACAATTGCATGCACGACCTACACCACTCCATATACGTCGTGATTCTATTTCAAGACATCACCGTGAAAACTGCAAACGTTTTTTGTGACACTAATCCTGGCCGCTTCAATCTGCACACATCACATTTTGTTAACGTCACAATTCCACTTATCATATAAACGCATCGGACACATAAAGCCTCATACTCAGGCCGCAACATCTTTTACTCAGTGCTATCAACAAACTGTTCCCTTTAAGCCAGAAGCTTTGCCTTTGGTAGAACTGCTGGTCTCCTATTAACCACTGGTCCTTCGCAGCCTTCTGCTTCGACATACAACATTATAAACTGGTTTGTCTGAACGTTGTCGCAGCAAAATACAGCGGATGCCAAGTATTAAAATTACCGCATACGCGCCACATATTGTTGTTTGTGTTCTTCATCTACGCATTGAGTCCCTTGCAAGCACCACGTGTGTGCAAGTTATGAGTGGCGTGGGCGTGAATACATTAAATAAACAAAATACATAACAATAATGAATAGTCCGCCAGATTACATCTCCGCCACCTGGTGCGCCCGGGGTCACGCAATCTAAGTGATGGGGATCGTGAAATTGCAGGAAAGCAGCAAAGACAGGTGAATGCTGCACAGTTCTTCGTACATGATCCAGGCAAAAGCCGAATCGTGTCTAAGTGCGTGCCTCACCGTTGCAGCGCTGTAATCAAGCTGCTGACTAATTTCCGGGCAACAGTCCCAAAAAACTCCTACGCGCTGTGTTTTTCATGAAAACAGGCGTCGCGTGGACAGGTTCTGGCGACAGACAAAGCCGCTTCGATTTGCTACCGCCGTTCGCGTCACCGAAACAAAAGGCGCTGCTTCTCTGATCTGGTGATATTAGCGAGGAGTTTTTATTTGCCCTGACTCGTCTATTTCGTCAAAAGCGGAAGAGGCGTCACGCGTCATCGAGTTTGCTCTGGCTAATCGTGCCTGGTATTAGTTGTTGAAAAATGCTCTGGGCCAGCGCTGGGCAAATCGTGTCCCGCGGTACAAAAGGACCTCTGAGAGAAATTTTACCGGGGGACTCAGACCGATACCGGGCACGCCTAGCCTCTGGAGCAGTCGTCGAAACTTGTATCGCTTGTTGGTATAGTCATCAAAACATGGATAAAACACTTGCCATGCTAAGATTTGAAAATATATTTACTGTTTTACCGACAACTGGCTTACACTACTATTTCTGGGTTTGATTACATAAAAACTTGATCATGCGTATTTTCATCCTCTCGGGCCCGAGTACGATGTACCTCTTGTAACCCCCCCCTGGCCTTGTACGGGGACCATTTTCGGACCGCGAAACCAAAAAAGCGATGGCGCGCCCAAAGTTCAGCGAAGGCAACCCCCCGGCGAAAAACCCCTGGCGTGGCAAAGAACGAACACGCTGCGGGCAGGAGTGGAGTGCGCAGGCCATGAATTCAGCTCGCGATCACAATAAGCCCACGACGCGTTTCAGTGGAGCGTTTTCATGCGGGAAAGAAGCTAATCTGTTGTGCAGACGGCACTTTGACGAAACAAATGAAATGACCTAATTTATAACGTTGTGCTGATTCACTACTGCGAACAGCACGGCCAACGAGCCTTGAAAGAGGTTCAGGTCTGTGTTGCACGATGTTATGATGCATCGTTAACCGCAGACCAGTGGTATTCATTGTCTCTTTCCACTTTATTACCAAGTATTCCACTACGCACGGCTGTCAGTAATCGGGCGTGCAAAGGCAGGACTTTTGGCTCCTCACATGATATGGAAGACTACTTGCATTTCTTCCCGTTTTCCCAAAAGATCTTATTCCCGAATGTAACGGCGCCAACATGAAGGTGGCCAACTCACCTGTACCGACAATGGCCACCAGCTTTGGCCTGGTCACCTGTTCGGGATCCAAGAACTTCTCAACTGCCTCCAACATTATCGACACGCACAATGCGAGAAGGAAGGTTGAATTGATCAGAGCTCCGACGACCTGAAGACAAAGGACGCATTGTTTGCACCACACGCCGGCGACGAGATTTCGCAAACGGTGCATTTTGCGAAACATAAAGGTCGATTGCTGACGTGTTAAACAAAGTAACAATTGCGGATTAAATCCAACAGTGCAAAAGCTACAGTTTATTTAAATTGTAAGCTAAGTTTATTCAAGTTGTGAGCTCAAGCTTACTTACGTTTATTTAAGGCTAAAGTTTATTTAAATTGCAAGCTAAAATTTATTTACATTGCACACAAACCAACTTATTTAAACCACGTGGCTGTTTTTTGTTTCTTTTCCTAAGAGTCGGTCCAAAAGCGCTGTGCTCTCACCTCAAACCGAACCCAGCCGAAAGTGTTGTAATAAGGCTGCTTCGAGGGCCACGGTCTGATCGACTCGTGCGCCTGCCGCTTGCTCATGCGCACCGCGACCAGGGCGACCACCATCGAGATGCAATCGGAAAGCATGTGGAACGAGTCGGCGATCAGCGTCAGGCTGTTTGTTATGTGCCCTGTCACGACGCAGCGAGTTTGAGCGGAGGTCAACCGGGGCGCCCGAACGAACAAAGACTACAGCGGGGATCACGTGACGGCGTGATGGCAACGTTGGAACGTGCCGGTGCCATCGTGGACCGCCCGCTGCATTGCTGATCAAACAGCGCGTGTTCGACGCAGGAACAACCGAAGGTGCTGACAAGTTCAGACAATGGCAGGGTATGCGGCCCAACAAAGATCCTATCTTGCACATAAATCGCCAGAGAGTTCGAGCGCAAACTGCTTGGACCCCTGTACGCAGTAACTTGTCGCTTACATGACAGCGATTGGCAAGTGGCACGACCTAAGCCCCCTGCCGCAATGAAAAATGCTTGGTTATGGCAATGCAAAAAATTGCCAAGTATTTTGAAGCTTCTTGCTTTGATCGGAAACTTGCAACAAGAGCATTCATCGGTAAAGGTTTTTCCGAAGTAACTACATCCCGCAGTTCCAGTTTTGCCATAACTTTTTTTTCGATTTGTGATTCTACATTGAGAAACTATATATTCATATCATACATGTTATATACACCAAAGCATCGCTCTAACAAAACCATAACATGCAACCTCAATTAATTATCAACCGGCAAAAAGTGAAAATACTTAACTCCAATGTTCCTAATGACAACGTTTGTTCATTTTACTCAAGGAAAGTATTACTGTAAAATCAAAATGAAACTCCACCTATATGCCGAGACGAACGGCACTTTTGCCAGATCGAAACCAAGACTGACAATTGCTGAACACTTGTCATCGCCCAAACAAATAAACGCACGGAAAGGTGGTTTGAAAATTGGTTGCGCCAGGATGTATGAAATGAACAGAGCTACAAGACGGACTGCCGCGCATATTTTTAACTGACGAAACACGTACCAAGTAACAGCCAAGGGCGTAACGAGTTTAGATGGCGTCCGGGGCAAGAAAGTTTGGCGCCCCCATGTTCGAATTTGAGGTCTTTAGGAAGCAAATGTGCTGTATTGAAGAAAGGACTTGTGACANTGTTAGGACTTTTCGGCGTCCCCACAGACAGTGATTCGGNGCCCGGGGAATTGTGCCCCCCTTTTCCCCCTCGTTACGCCCCGGTAACAGCACCGCATTTCTAGGTGGACATAATAGAACACCAAAAAATCTTGAAATAAAAACTGTTCCTTAAAACAATTCCTTACCGACGAGGACTTCAGCAAGAAAGTACATCAGGATAAGTGTAAGCATAAACACCAGACGAGTGGTTTTCGTTGTAATCCATCGTGCGCAAAGCCCTTCACCTTCTTCCTGCTCATTTGAATTGTGGTCTTCTCTGCGAACGCTACCGTTTTGGTGTTCGTGAGAATTAGCCTTGGCAAGCAACGCTGCTCCGTCGTCTACATCTTGGGACACAGTGCTAGCTGAGGCAGTTTCCTTTGCAGACATTGTGACTTTTACCAGGTAAACAAACACCGAACACTTTCACACACAGTTGCTTTCACACCTTTAATAACAATACATGGTTTAGCGATTATCCGCAAAACACGCTGTTGCAAATAAATTGGTGGGCTATGTTTTGATAGAAACTACAAATATTGTTTCGAAATGCAACATCCAGCTTTGTAACCCGTTTCTCAACACCACATATCACTGTTTGCTACGTCATGATTGATTAGAACAAAACCTCTCACCAACGTCATTGTTACGTGATGAGCGCTGCGTATGCTAGTGCAAGAGAAATGATAGCAGCTTGTCAATTGCGTCTGTTGACGTCACACAAACATTTCAAGGGGAACGGAAGGTTTTGTTTGAAAAAAAACTGAAAAAACTGGCTTATAACCATAACATTATTTACAACAAAAAATCTAAACACCTTTCATTTATAGAAAGTTGAAATG
>JGI24158J21664_10001358_pt1 | contig 27319 bp, 13 predicted proteins | sample Ectturendosymbi3_FD_21664 | JGI IMG/M metagenome (IMG submission 21664) | reverse complement strand
TATGCAAGTTAGTGCGCTGCCGCCTGTCTGAATAGCCATGATCATCTCTTGTTGAAGCGTCAAGCTGCTTAAATTGCCAATTGTGACGCTTACGCACATTTGTGGCACAAACAGTCACAACTGGTGAGCAAAAGGTCTTCCCGGAGTCGGAGTCGTTAAAATTTTCTGCGGCTCCGACTCCTTAGGTTGAAAATCCTTCTGAATCCGACTCCTCGACTCCGACTCCACAGCCCTGGTTTACCACTAAGTCCAATATTCTTCAGTGGATATACTTATTTTCGTATTGTAGCTTGTTGTAGGTAGGTATCTGACATCTAACCAAAAAGCTTTAATTTATGCAACACGCATCAATAAAGTGATTGTCAAACTTTATTCGTTTGCTCTGATCAGCAAAATAACTGACAAACAATAATAGGTCAGAAATTTCGCTTGACACCGGTTATAGTTGTTTGGTCTTTTCTACCACTTGATGGCGATAAATGCAACAAATTTGTTTTCTGGAATGCTGGAATGGGTGTGTATCAAATTACCTTCCGTATCAAATTTCCTTCCCTTCCCTAGTATTTTTAAAGGATTTTATTTAAAGAAATCGGTAGGCCTACATACCATGTTCCCCAATTCAGTGTGATAAATGTGCTTGGCGGCCTTCACAATAGTTCCAAATATTTGGAGACATTTCAGTACAGTCTTTGATCACCACGCATATGAATCAACAAGTGTTTTTTTGCTTTCAGAGCAATAAGGTCGCAGCCGAAGTTTACTCAATGATCATTAACTGAAGTTAACTCAATGATCGATTAGTGATTGAGCGCTTTGGACCCCTTTTCGTTGTCTTGCCCGCCTATCTCGCCCTTTGCTTTTTTCGCCCCTTTTCGCCTCAAATTCGCAAACTAGGGGGCGATTCCGCCCACGTTGAGAGCAATTGCTGTAGTCGAATCACCAAAAATCGTAACTCGAGTCGAGTCATTGATTCGAGTCACGCTATCACTGCTAGGTTCAGTCTGTTTTTGATGTTACGAACTGAACATTATGTGTGATGTAATCACCACGCCGTATCTCGATTACATCTCTGCTAAATAGTCAATTATCAGCATACAATTTCAAAAATTCTTGTGGTTGTTCGGGCCCAACCCTGGATTTTGAATTTTTATTATTAACTAATTATTTTATAAAGGTATGTCTTAGATTCGGAGTTGGTAAAAGGGCCCTGCCGTGAAAAACTCCTGTTAGCCCCGTGGAAAAAATCTTTCCGGTGTCAAGCAATATTTCTGACTTGCGAAATTTCTGACTTCACATCATGTGCGCACGCTCAGAGTAATATTCTACATACCAAATGCGGTGATGAAACTGATCATTAGGGCTTGGGAATTCGTGTTTAGGTAAATGTGTCAGGTTATGGTTTGGGTTAGGGTGAGAAAAATAAAAATAATTGAGGTCAACGACAAAGACCGAAAATTTTCAGTGGTTAAAGTTTTTCCCGTGCTACAGCTTGTTGTGGGCACCTAACATCTAATCAAACTGTTTTTATTTACACAACACAGATCAAAAAAGTAATTGCCAGACTTTATTTCTTTATTTTGAGAAGCAAAATAACTCAAAAACAGCAACAGGTCAGAAATGTTGCAGAGGTCAGAAATTTCGCTTGACATCGGCACTCATATTTGATGGAGCGTTCCTTCAGATGAGTCACCACCATACCATGTTAATGTTATTTGAAGGTCCTTCCCTACTTCAATGCAGATAGTTATCGACAGCTTGACTGCTCCATCTTGTTGCTGCTGAGGTCTTTACGTTCTTTTTCTATTTTGAATAAACATCAGTCATACTCATGACAAACTTTTTATAACAACCGTGCTTGAGAATGGTTTTGGCAGGGCTTAGGTGATTCTCAACAAAATCCCTTACAAGATTCGGAAATGAGAGGTTTGCGGTTTGTCTTTTGACTGGTTAAAAATGCACTTAGGATATAACTGCAATAGAAAATTTGTGAATCCAATGTTGTGTTCCAGAAATTCTGTGGCTGTTTATCTGCAGAATCCGCCACACAATGCGAATTTTTTGCAATCAAAATCAAGCCTTGTCACTGTAAAAATTTCTTATAACTGATATTTTACTCCAAATCCATTTCATGGGATCTAGAAAATAGTAATTATGAAAATTTAACTCTAAGTCTGCTGAAAAAACTGGGACATCCAATCTTTAAAAAAAGTTTTCTTGCTATTAACCGGATTTTGTTCTGCTCCAATTTTTTTAAGCTGGAAGACGTGCTCTATGGCGCTAAATGTGGTTGTTGCCATAGCGTTTGAAAGTTTAGCCAGAGGCACTTTGGCCTAAAAGCCAAGCTAAACTCTCACCTAGGCTAATCCATGTCTGAATTTAGGCATTTTAGATTCAGTGATCCGATTCCAGTGCATTATCTGTGTTTCAATGATTGTCTATTTGTTGTTGCATGCATTTTTTTGGTTTGCCTTCACTGTGATGAACGCTGAAAGAAAAAGCGTTCATCACAGTGAAGGCAAACCTAATAAAAAGATTCTTATACGATAGGACTAACCTTCAGTACAGTATGGTTACGTATAGGCTATCTCTGTCTGTCATAACTGCTGACAGAACTTTGAGTTTTGGGCGCAAATATTAAATGCCATGTCAATGTTTGGCACAGCTTTTTTTTACTTGCTGCACTTTGTATTTTGAATGAGTTCAGTTTGCTTTTTTTCTTTGCTTTTGTTGTGGCCTTTCAACTGAACTTTACGCGCTTAAGCAATACTTGGCAGATTTTATAACTGAGAATATATAGGCCCAATACTTTCATGTACCCAGCACTTACTCTGAATTACTGTGTAATGTTCAAATTTTTGTATGTTTCTACCTTTTTCTCTTCAACCTCATTTGGTGATGATATATATGTGCGTGGCATAATATACATGCACCTGTGGTACTTCATTATGATTATGGTCCATGGGTATTTGTATTACTTCTTCACAATTTGTTTGGATAAACATTATTTTTTGTCGTTGTTGTGTAATGTTGTGGGATAACACTAATTGGAGGACTGGCGGGCTGGGTGGGCTTGAGGGCCGTGTTTCCAAATGAAAAACGTGAATTTCGGAGGGCTGCACATAAGACAGAAGGCCGGGCCAGTGGACTGCACAAAAGGGAAGTCCGGCAGGCTTTTCCGCAGCCCGCGGGCCCACCTTTATATGCAGCTCACTGGCCCGCCCTATTGTGCAGCCTGCCGGCCCGGTCTTCTGTGCAGCCTGCCAGCCCGCCAAAAATTCATGTTACTCATTTGGAAACACGGCCCTGCAGCCCGCCGGCCCTCCTGTTTAGTGTTATCTATGTTGTGTATGCTGTATTGATCACATCCTTATAACCTCTGCTCTATTGTTGCTCGCTTCTCCCAGTTTCACCTATGTGCATGCTTCACCTGCTCATCTGTAGGCTACACAACTCTACTCTTCATCTATTGCCTGCCCACTATCATCACCTGTCATATGTGAATGATTCTTGCGTATACGATTTCACATTTGTGTTTCTGATACATAGCTTTTTGTTATGTATTTTACTACTTGCCTTCTTACCATTTTTAATACCTTGCATTGTCCTTTTTTATTGATGTTTGTTTGTGTTTTTATTTTCCACTCATGTATACTGCATGTGCTCACTTACACAATAGCCCAGTGTGGGTTTCAACAGTCTTAGATATGTTGTGTGGTGAAATACATAGGAATGCTACATAATGGATTTTTTCTAGTGAAAGTTAATTCGAGTGATGATCAGATCAACCTTTTTTTGAATAACATTATGTGTGTAATATGATATGGACCAGTTGCTGTAAAACTTCCAATCGTACAAATATTGTAGAGTTTATTTTTCACTCTCTTCATATATGAGAAAGTTATGTGCAATGCAGCTACTGCATATTGTGATTTGACCAACATTATTCACCATTAGTACTTATCTGACAACTACTTCTTTATTTGCCACCTACATAACTATTTTACAAAACCTGTCTTTTGCAAACCCTACATGTCATACAGGTCATAATTTACATGTTGAAGCTGACCCTGTCTCTAAATTTGCACTTTAAGTGATTTGGTTTTTTATTTAGTGACATCTTTTGTTTTTATTCATGTGAGACAAAAATATCACACGAACAAAACTAATTTGGTTAAATTTACCCCAGTGTACTGTTGTGGGTGTGTTATACTAATGCAATAAAACCTTTGCACAATTGCAAAGCAGATGTTAATGGCCACATACTATTACCAAACATTTTACAACATGTGTAAATATACTTATCTTATTTTTCTGCATGATTTATTTGTTTTTAAAGTAGATTGCACAAATACTCAATTATCTCATTTTTAAACATATATTACTTGTGATAAAATAGTTGTTTTTGTTTTCAATAAAATATTTTCCACATGGCATGTTGACTGTTTTTCAGCAACCAGTATTAAGAACTGAACATGAATGCACATATTTTTGATTAGTCTGAAAAAATATCATGTGCATGCACAAATATCTAAGCAGCTAAATGTACTAATGCAGTGGTCCCCAATTCTTGGGCAGTGGATCCATTATTACCAGATAACAAAATTACAAAATGTATACTGGTGATGATACCACTCACTTTCTGGACGTGTGATTGGTCAATTCTTCCCATGTGGAAACACTGTACTGTTGCAAGATTACTCTTGGACTGCAGTAAATTTGTTAAGCATTGGCAGGACTGTGGTTACAAAAAGTTTGGGAACCGCTTTACTAGTTAACAGAAGCCCATAAGACCACTGCAGCACAAATAATAATGAAACAAAAAGTGGTTCACAGTGCTCCATCTTTTTATCTGTAAACAATCAATTGATTCCGCATCCATTCTTCTATGTTGCAGTATTTACTGCTTTCTAAATTTCATCAACATATTTGGCATTCCATATCAAGGCCTCTGTATTGCTTCATTGAACATGTTTCCAACAGTTTGTCATGATATATTTCATAAACAGCATTAATATTTTTACCAACAGTATCTTTTCTTAAAGTCACAAAACTTTAATTCTGACAGTCCTGCAACTACATTAGCATCATAATTATACATAATAGAACATATACAGCTTGTAGAAAAGCACAATTGCACTTTGAAAATAGATTCAGGATTGGCATAGTATGTCTAAATAGTAATAGGCCTGTTTTGATCTAGTTTTAACCCTATTAAATGGCTGTGGCCAGATTTACCTCCTTTTGTGACATGATAAAGTTCATTGTATTTTTCCATCTTGTTCAATTAGGGTGTCTTCCTTCTGCAACCCAATGCCTCTAATCGCTTCTACTTTCCCCATCCATGTCTTCCATGGTTGTCCCCATTTTCTCTGACTCTCTGCCTTGAAACTCAGCACCTCTCTCAGGGCATGATCCTTATCTCTCCTCAAAACATGTTCATGCCATTGCACCCTACTTGCCTTTGCCAAAATTTCCACAGTTTCTCTTAATTAATCCCAGCATGTTCATCAGTGTTCTTTTTGTCCACTAGTTCCACACCACACGTTGGTCGTATCATAGCTGTGTCGATTTGCCTCAGAATCTACAACTTCCTCAAAAAACCATGTCTCATTGCCATACAGCATAGCCGATCTCACGCATCTCTGGTAGACCTCCTCTTTCATCTTTAGTGAGAACTTTTTCCCATATAAAAATTCCCAACATTCCCTTAATTGTATCCATCCTGAAGTTTTGTTTTGACATATGGAGTAAAAGCAGGTTGAAAAGAGTTGATAACCTACAACTCAAACTGTAACCTCAAATTGTTTAAATATTGATTGCATACTCAAATTTAGCAAGATGCAAGACTTTGTGATTGAAAAAAGGTTGAAAGTTAGTGATGCAAAATCCTTTTTCTTAAGGCTCGAAAAAATTTAGATTGAAAAAAATACATTTTCTGTAACTGATGTGTTGATGTAAACTAATTTTTGCCATATGTTTAGTAATTGTAAGCTAAAGCCACTTACCTAGGTCAATGCTAGAATCTGTAAAATCTGGAAGTACATGAATCTGATTCAAAACAATATGAACAAGTTAAAAAAATTATGTAATCTGAATATATATGAATTTTTGCAATCAAATCCCTTGTTACAAATGTTGTTTGGACAATGTGGACATGTGATTCCAGGATTTAGAAAAATGCGTTATACTTGTGTAAGGTATATTTTGCAGCCATGTTGTACCTAGATCAGCTATGTCCAATCAAAATGGCTTACTGAGCCAAAAATTATGTCACTGACTTGTTCGGGGCTGCTCATTGAATGACATATTAATGAGGGCCACACATTGAATGGCTTACTTTGATCTTAGCAAACTAAATTTAGCTTAAGCTAATGTACTGAACGTGTTTGAATCTTAACTGCAACAACAGACGTGATATAGTGGCACTGAGGAACACTTGCATCAAAAATGGCAAATTCAGGATTATCAAAACAAGGACAGGTCGTCAGTCTGCAGGATACTTTTACCACAGCGGAAACCTAAACCGGGCCGTACAAAACCCTCGATTGGGCTGCATGCGACCTGATGGCTGTGGGTTGGACATAGCTAACCTAGATCAAGTCTTTTAGAGTAATGTAAATTTCATGCGTGTTTTTTATTGTCAGTGTGTTTACAACTGTTAATAAGCAGGTGTGAATTTTGTTTGGCTGTATCATGCAAATGGCATAAGCGGTCTTTTGCTTAGTATGTGGAAATATTGTTTATTAAAGCCCAATAATGACAAAGATGATGCAACAAATTACTGGAAATTCTGGAGAAGAATCAATGAGTCTAACTGCACAAATTGAAGACACACCAAACAGCAAGGAATTGTCAATTGTGGAACCAGGTTAAACAACAGTGCCATTTCCCAAAGCTTTTATTGCTGCAGTGATGCACCACCTTTGTGGACTGCTTTGATTTTAACTACTCTATGTGCAGTTAGAAAATCATTTGTCCAAAGTTTTGTATAAATTGAAATGATCCCCTTCTCAGAAAAGAGTCAGATTCTGTTATGGTTAACAAGCACATATTTCACCCACTCAGTCTTCAGCTCTTATTCAAAAAAAGTTTTGCCCAAAATAATTTGGTATTCCCACTTATTTCATGGAAATCTAAACTTCAATTGCTATATGTACGATCATTAGGTATTTGTTTTCCCAATGCATCAGAAAGTAAGGTTGCATTTTATGTGTTCATAAACTTGAAGTTTTGTTACATTTTTGGCACTTTATTCTTTCTACTGCTTACAAAGTTATGCAGCAAGATTGCAGTCACTAAGTATTCACAACACTGGTGACAGGCAGTGATAGATAATATTCAAACATCTATGTTATGTCTCTAAAATCTGCCACATTGGCTGTTATTTTCATTATAAATGAAATGCCACTTCAAAACTAGTTTAAAAATAATGTCTTGCATGCTGATACACACAAGTGTGGGATTAACCAAACTGGATTTTCTTTCATTTTGCACAAAATTAGGTGGATATCAAACTAAAAGATTTTGGGTTCTAGGTTACTGAGTATAGGGATTATAGCTGTTCTATTGATTGCAGGTTTAGTATGAAGACTTTTCCCCTCTATATCTGCAACACACTAAAAAAGCAATCTTTGGAGAAAAACATTTTTACCAATTTGTTATTTGAGAAAATCGAATAAAGTACTGGCAATTGTTTACATTACAGCATTTTCTAAACATCTTGTAAGATGTGATAACACATATCCCCACTTTACACAAAATTTTCACTGCCAAAGATTTTATGTTATAAGAAAATTTTTAAGAGACTCTGCAGTCATGTCACTTTGTGTTAACATATTAATTTATGTTGATAAGGTAAAGACTTGAAGGAATTTCGAGATGATATGATTCCAGATGAACTTCTTCGCACACTGGCACAACCTGATTACAGAGAGGAAAACAAGGAGCAGCTTGCACCAATCAAGAACCTTAAAACACCAGACAGGCTGAGAATGGTATATAATGTTCATCAAATAAGCTAAGCTTTGCAGTGTTTTAATCTTTATCTGGAGTACTGATGACATAGCTTTCTCATGTTGAATATGTGTAGCTCGATGCAGGTAAGTTCTAGACTACTTTTACTCTTGACAGCATAGTGAAGTACTTCTTGAAACCTAAACAAACTCATTGATCTCTTTGATAGGCGAATCCCTAAATTTGGTTGTAACAGCTAAAAGCATAAAAAAAATTGAAATTGACATTTTCATGTGTTTTTCTGTGCTCCTGCAGTGAACAGGTTGAAGGGATTTTAACCACTACAAGCTATGTTGATCGGTAGGCCAGCCATCATTTTACACCCACAATTTCCCATCACTATTTTTCACTTCCCGAAGTGCAAATGAAAAAACACTATTCAAATTTACCTTATTATTCAGATTAACAACTGCCTTGCCTAGGAGTTTTCACATTTCACAGTAGTTTTTGTTCTGGTTGAATCAGGTCCATTTTAACACTGTCTCAACAGAGTTTTCCCGGTGACCCTTGATCAAAGATGACCATGCTATTCCGCGTAACACTTTATTAACCATCTATAGTTTCGTTTCTGCAAGTGCTTACCGTTGGGGTTCCAACCTCCTGATTAACCTAGAGATCCATCACCCTGTCGCGATAGCCCTGAGTTGAACAAGTTTTGTTGCTACTGCATTTCAGGCCATTCAACGTGGTCCTCCTGCCAGCGTCTGGAGCCACAAAGGTCGGCGAAACCTGTTTAAGCACTTGACTGACAACCCAAGATCTATGGGGAAAGGTGTTGGAACGCGAGATATTTCATTTCTGTATGATGTTGCTTCCCATCGGAAACCTAAGCCGCCACCAGCAAGCAAGCATGATAAAAGTGCAGTGCGTCTTGAAGGTGCTCATCAAGTTGGTGATGTAAGACACTATTTAGCGACTTTGCTTTTGACGTCAGAATCATCAGCGTTTAGATGTGCAATGAATGTACTTATGAACGAACACCAGCTTGACACTTGATGGTTTTGGTTGCTTGATCAAACTCAATTCAAATAAATTAAATTGATCTTTGTCAATAAGATGGGCTTCTTGCCGTCTTTAAAAACATGTCCACTTTGCAATATTTTATAAAATATATCTAAGTCGTAGAACTTCCCTTTTTCTTTTTTTCAAATTTGGAAGACCATTATTTCGTTGATTAGTGTTGCGCAGCATCTTTAGAATTATTCGTAGAAGGTAAAGCACTTGCTTTTATCGCGTTCAAAATCTTAAGGAGAAATGATTTTGAAAGTATCATTTTATGTAGTGTCCCTTTACCTGAACTTGCCCCCTGATGTTGTATACCTATTTTTTCAGGGAACTTAAATTGGGTTTGCAAGATTTATTGTCGTAGCAGAAACTATTACAGCATTGAGTGGCATATTTTTGTGAATAAACGAACAGTTGAAGCTTGCACCATTGTTAGGTTGTATGCATGATGCAGCAACAACTTATTAAAATCGGTTCATGTTGTTTTAGCTAAAAAAATCAGGAAAAACGTACGCCCGGCGCATCTATTGCTGTTGCTAATTTGCCTAAAGCTAGCATTTTTTCTTGGTTTTGCTTGTACACTGTTATGTGGATGTTGTGGATATTAACCCACTTGATTTGTTTTAAAATAAACCTAAGTTCTCTGATAGGTCACGTTTATTTTAAAATAAATCAACTGACAAAGGCAGATTTGGAACAGCTGGTAATTTAAATTTATGCTCCACCGTATATTGGAACTACAGCACTATTAAACTTTGCTGCTTGAACGAAAAACGGCCAAGCGCAAAATGTTGTGTACTTAGACTGCAAAAAAACAACCAACAAAAGTTAAATGTTGCACAAAGAGGTATATGCCACCAAAATCTCTGTTGCCCAGACATGACGGAAAACTTAACCGTTTGATTTTTAACAATTAATTTGTTCGGAAAGAGCACTCTCATAATTATTTTCGTATAGTATTGCCGCTTGTGGAGAAGAGGAATTTTACTCCAAGGCGTCCGAAAATAACCTTTTTAAAGAAAATTTTGGAATGTCCGCTTAGCTGGCTGTGAAGTTCTGTGATCTTGAACGGAACTCGTGCAACTGCTTTTGCTTCAGGAATTTTTTCTATAGAGTTTAGACATTCTTCGCTGTTCAGGTCGCCCGTGGACAACAGTTTGTTCCAGAGACCATTATTCCAGATGAATATCACATCGTTAAATCTAAGGCTGTCCTAGGCTTAGAATACGTCGACGAACCTTTTGCCACAAAGCTAGAAGATGATGAAGACCTTCTGCGCGTTTTTCCTTCTTTACATCCTAATCGGCGTTTCGAGGTGATCTTCTAAAATTTGATGCGTAATTGTTTGTCATAACACTTTTCAGGTTACTATTGTTTCGGTTTACTATAGGATTTGTGTATTCTAATTTTACTGACCACTTGTTGAAGAGTGCCTATCGCATTAACTGTGTTTTTGCTGTGCTTCATTCGTGACGGTTGTGGTAAATGCTTGTGCAGCATCAAGAATTCATTTGCATCTGTTTTGAACACTCCCGCAGCTTGACGGTCGTTTTGCTTGTCGCGCAGGCAATACAACTGCTGAAAACGATGGACTCAATGCTGGAAAAAACGGGCGTGAACAACCCGCTTGTGGAAATACAAGGGCCGACGCAAATTCACAACTTACTTCAGCTAATTAAAAAAGAACAAAACATCTACGACGTGGTTTTCGCTGAGGTGAAATTCTGCTCTGTGGCGCTGCTACATTCTTGTCGCTTAGATACACCTTGGTAATCAGACTTATTAAGTGTTGGTCGTGCAAAGGATTAAATTGTATAGGCTCGCTACAACACCGTGATCTTCATTGATGTCCACTGCTCCTTGATGTGACCGTGCGATGTCTCTTTTGCATGCGCCTTTTGTAATTTCTGGCATGTTTTCTTTTCGTTCGCAATTTGTGGAAGTAGGTTAAGTCTTCGTTTAAAAGTTACGATAAGTTTTCGTTTAGCACTGACAAATAGTACATTGCTGCAACGTGATCCCGCTTTGATTTAATCGTCTTGTTTAGAAAGTAACGTGGTTGTCTCTAGGTGTTAAACTGCTTCCGTTAATAACGTTGTTGAAAATTAACGCAAAAATGCAGAAAAGTCTTTATGCTTTTACAAACTTATGATTCCGATTAGAGGCAAACGGAAAACCCTGCACTCATTAACATCATCACATTTATTTTTATGTAGCAGAAGGTCAACCATTTCCAAGCAAAGTGTTAGAAATATTTTCATTTTTGTCCTGCGAAATTGTACTTACAACCGCATTGCCGATTTCTGTTTATTTAGGTAATACGGCAAGTAAGTGTCGAATGTCTTGAACGAGGCCAGCTTCTTTCCAAACTGAGGCAGAAGTACGCAGATTTATTAAACAGGGTAAGTCGAAGAGCTTTCCCACCGACTACTAAATGCATCTTACATGAGCTTTCTTCCCTTGCTGGACGCGCTGCATGCAATGAGATCCGTGAAAACAGTCGGAATAAAGCACGTTCTGCAACAACGTATTAAGTTTGCAACGCAAACGTTTTTGCAGTCTTCCACTTCAGCATCTTCTCGGTGCAATAAGGCTTGTCCCGCACAATTTCAGGTGCCCCGCCAACTGAAAAGCTTACACGCCGAAGTCATGGCCCAGAGATCGCTCGACAGAAGGCTCACGGAGGAACTTCTTCATTTTAAGTCGTCGATCGGTGTTCTCACCAGGTGAGAATTACTTTCGTGAACTCAAGTATAATAGAAACCTGTGTTTTGCTGTGCTACGTCCGGTCTCATGGTCGAATACCGTCGCCTATCTCAAAACTGGTGTTTCATTTTTTGCGTTGACCAATTCATCAGAAAGATTTTTAAATATCATCCAACTCATTTTTGAGAATTTTATACAATATTAAGTATGGGCACAGCCCAGACCTTGGTCCATTTGTTGCTCAAGCAATATTTTCGACAGACTTTGGATGAAGTCAGTGACACACTACGTGTGGTTCACGTCTCAATACTCTTCATAGGTCAATATTGACAATCAATATCTTATCTTCAAACGCGTCGCCAGTTTGTTGTTGGAGAGGCCAAAAAGCTGCACACGATAGGACCAGGGCCGGCACTTCCACTAGGCCAACTAGGCGGCCGCCTAGAGCGCAGCCTTCAGGGGGCGCAGAATCCGCTTTTTTCTTGGTTTCCCTGCCACAGTGTTTTATTGTGACATGTTACGGGGCGAAAATATTGAAGAACTGTCTCGGGTCAGCCCTGGATGGGAACACATGCAAAAATGCGTTTCAAATAGTTGTAGTCATAGTGAAAACTATCCCGACTACGGTCACTGACAATCAACTCGTTGACTCAGAAATGTCCGCTTGGACCAATTCTTTAAAATAAGACCAAAATTGACTAAATGTTCTGCATGTGACTCAAGTCACACAAAATTTACTTACTAATCAAGTGAAACTTGCATTATGTTGTATAAGAATCAGAAATGTTGTTTTTTTTTCTTCGATAATGCTAGGTACGATTGGCGCGTTGCACAGTTCAGCTACGTCGTGAAAACCGGATGCACAATAACAAAAAAGTTAACAAGCAGATTTTTAAGAGACTTTGCATACGTTGCGTATTTTTTTCGTATAATTAGAAGTTGATCTTCGTTGACGTTGCATTCGTGAACCACAATAAAATTTCAAGTCTTATTGGGCTGACGTTAACCAGGAAAACGTTCTAACGTAAGTGGTGAGTTGTGTTTTGTGATATTCCACCTTTCTTGAAATTTTTTTCCGGAGAGATGTCAGAAACGTCACCACCACTTTACGACATATCACAGTTGTTTGCGTTTCATTTGAAATTTTCGTTTTTATTATGTGGCTCTGGTCGCTCGAGCTCAACTTTAGATGCGTTTCATGAAGTGGCCCGCAATCATATTAGTCGTTTCATGCCAGCACTGCTTATGAGGAAGGACCCTGCGTATATGCAGTCTGTGATCACGATCGCGAACATAACAACACGTTGCCTGTTTGTTTATGTGGCCGTGTGGTCAATTTAAACGCGATAGGTCAAACTTCGTTTTCGTGCAGCTTTATGTCGTAATGTTGTTGGAGTTTTNAAAATAGCTTTCGGCTTGGCCCGTCTAAATCTAACATATGACTTACACCAGGGGTGCTTACACTTTCAGCATGTTAGCTGCTTATAAAATGAATAAGTCAAAATGATCCTGAATGTTCTACCTACAACAAATATGCAAAACATATGTTTATTAATAAATATATTGAGAATTCTTTTTGCAATCTATGTTAATGTACCATGCATACCCACATGAGCCCATATTGCACAACACAACACAATTGACTATGTACGGACTTTTGTCTTTACCTAACTTTACAATGTTGACTTGCACTGAATAGAATTAAGCCAGGGTGTTGATGCCGTGCGATCTACCCACACAACCTTTGAGATCGACTGCTAGATCGCGACCGACGTATTGAACACCCCCGACGTACACAGTCGTTTTGGTTTCAGATTTTGTTTCATGAAAGTTTCAGGAAAGTTGAAGGTCTGCAATATCGGGAAAGTCAAAAAATCTATACTCTGAGACGCAGTTGACCAACTATCGTTTTCGCAATACATTGCAACGGCATTGTTGCGGTAGAACGAATAAAAGTCACCTTTTTCGTTTGCAGAGAACTGCACAACGTTCGTGCTCACGATGACAAAGTTTCTCAAGATGCCTCCGTTGCTGAAGCTCAGCTTGCTCAAGCTTTAAATGTGAGCTGTCTGTTTTGTGGTAGTTTTTTCTGAACGTCATTGCTTCGACATTCGATCATCTTAAGGCATAGGTTCCCAACCTTACTGGAAGCTTGCACCCTTTTCATAAAAATAAAGTGACGTTCGTACCCACTAACTTAAAAAAAACGCGGAAATCACAGAAACAGCCTGATTTTGCAGTATCTTCATTTTTTAACTTTGACTCGTAGTACGTACTGATAACAGAACACACTCAGACGCACTGCTAAACTTCTATACCTTGCTGGTCATTAGAAACGAACCTAGTGACTTTTTTGTTGCTGCTTCTCTGAAATTATCCGCTCATTCCTTGGCACACAATTAGTAAGAGCCACGCCTATATCGTCCGAGGGGTTCAAACGGTTCCGATACTTGCTTTTCAAATGAAGTAGAGAGGAAAATCCAGATTTGGACAAATAGGTTGTTGCAAACGGCACTAGAATAGACTCAATTTTTCTGTACTCAATTTCTCAATATATGTTTGTACTCAAATGTCGAACACCAGCAACGTTCCAGTTCTGCAGCATCAATCAACAATCTTATTGCTTGTTTTTCTTTCAAGTCAATGAGATCTCCTTTAAGAACATCACCGTCTGGCATTTGATGAGCATTGAAAAGAAATGGATCTGTTATCCACTGTTCACTAACTGTGAGCTCTCCATCTGAGAAATACCCATCAAAGGAAGCTTGCAGCATGTCAAAATGGGCAGAAATCTCTTGTTGCACACATGGAAATATACACTCGAATTCTTTCACCGTTTCTTCCAACCATGTCGATCCTCAACCGATAACTACTCTACGTTTTCACAGCACACGTGCTGTGAAAATACTGTGAACTATTGTGCTATAAACGTCACAATCCGCTTGCAATCGCATCAACAGCCATCTTCAGCGTGGTAACATTAACGCGAGCAGAAACAGCAATGCACACGTTTAGCCATTTAAATTGATAAATTAGTAATGTTAGTTGGAAGAATTAGGCTGTATAATATTCCTTTGAGTAATAGCATTTGCAAGCTTTCACAAATCTTGGTTATTTTGAAAAAGAATACATCCAAGAACATACAAACTCCCACCCTGTAAAATCCCATTTCGGATCCCCCAGGGACCTGAGAACCCACGGTTGGGAACCACTGTCTGAAGGTGTTGGGCGGGGACGATTAAGTTGGATTAACTGCCTCACCAGGCTTGTCGTATCTCAGGAGTCGCAGACGAATGCTAATCTGGTGGAAGAATACCACGAGCTGTATGAAATGCAGAGACGCAGGCTTGAGGAGCACGTTCAGTCGGTGACTGATGAGAAGAACATGTGGAGTAACGCCGCCTACACGCTTGCGCTAAAGGTATTCCTCCCACTGTTTTAGTTTGTTGATGGATAGTTCATCATGTAGCATTGCAATCAACCTAGAATATATTGATTCAACTGAATTGATAAATTTTTTGTCCGCAACTGGATTGCTCGCAGTGCTATTTAGAAAAGTGTGCATGAATTTGCTGATGACTTATTAGCAAGAGAAGAGGTGTCGAAAACCTTACAAATCTTAAGTTTGAAATTCAGCTGGTGAATAGTTTTACCGCAAATGAAATGGAATGTCTTCCCGAGTCTTTTTTATGAAAACTTGAGTTGTACCGTGTTCATGTCTTTTTGGTTGAAACAGCTTTTGCTGTTTCAAACGAAAAGACATGAACACATTAAAATTTAATTAATAATTGAATTTTACGTCATGTAAGTGTTACATTTTTAATGATTGATTGGATTGGTTTCACCTAATTTCCTTTTTGCTTTTTCTATCAACGTTTTGCATGATTAAATTACTTGTTTTTACTCAGATAATGTCGGCAAATAATTTAAGCACTGTCAAACGGCTGCACGTCAATGAGAAAGCTTGGGCGCAGCTTGCAAATCATTTCTCTGTTATGCTCAGCGACAAGGATAATGAGAATCTGTCCGATATACAGAAATATGTCAGTCAGTGGAAAGACTTGATGTTTCAGTAAGTTAAATTCGTCAGGATTATGTTTGTCATTTTAGGTGTTTTTTGTCATTCGTTTTGCTCGTCATTGTTAGATTAAAACCGAGTGGAATTTTTGCTTGTTGGTGCTAGTAATGCAGGTAAAAATCGTCTTTTGTATTTTCACCTCCAAAGCTTTTTGTCCATGTTTGTGTACAAGTTTAAATTTTTTGTGGGAGCAAGTTGCCTCATTTCTATCCACGAAGCTTTTCCGGCGTAAAATGTATCTGGTCCTGCTCAGAAAAAAAAATTCCATCTCAGTCACAGCACAGTTTGTTGGTTATCATAAAATTGTGCCTATATGGTTTTCAGGAATGCCAAAGCGACTAAACTGTGATTGATTACTATTATAGCTTTGATCAACTGCACGTCGAGAAAGTACCTTTCTACGTGAACCTTACCAATCTTTGAGAAGTACATTTTTGCAACCTTTTTCACGCAGTGCCAGTCCCATATATTTTTTATGCTTGTCAGCTTAAAATGAATCTTTTAATTTTGTATTTTTATTATGTTTTTTTTGTCTCCAGAACAATGTAAGCAGTGTCGGGACCAAATTGTTTCTACGGAAACCGTTGAAGTCTAGCATATGACCTCTTCGAGCGCCGCAGCAGCCCAGTTGAAGACCAAAACGCTGTATAATATTGTAATATTGTAGGTCAAAAGTATAAGAAAACCTGACAATTCACTAAAAATGTTTTTATTTGAATTGTTTGGGTGATATATTCACAAACCTCAAATCCAGCGCAATGAGAAGAGGAAGTTTGCTTGAGATTTACACTAAGAGCTGCGAGTGACGTTCATGCTCAGAGGTTGTTCATATAGCTGGTAGAGATGGCACGGGCCAGCACTTTTGCAGCCCGGTCCGCCCGGAGCTAACAAGAAACCGCCCGGCCTGGACCGTCTAAGCTAAACCACAACTTATTTTCTGGCCTGGACCGGCCAGTGGCCCGTAATATACCGTAACCTCAAACGGAAAGTAACAACACTTAAGTTTTCAGCTCATTGTCCTTTGGACAATAAAACCACGTAGTCTCAATGGCTATAGGTCCGCCAGAGCACTTTTGAAAACTTATTCGTCCGCCGCGTGTAACGTGACACTAACACACAAGTGTGTGCTAGGCTGCACTACACTTGCTGTTGACATACTGAACCCAAACCTTAAACCCTAACCAAACACCTAATCCTAAACTAGGGGTTCACAATCTGGGGTACATGTACCCCTATGCTAGTAGGGGTGCATTTGCCTATCTGAAGGGGCACATTTGAGGTTAGCAATCGAAGGGAAAAATATATTTTTCGAAATATTTATAAACACATATCAGCTAATATTATCTTTAAAATCTTTGTATGCTTATTGGTAGATACATTCTTTTGATTTTCCACAGCCTTTTTGTCATAAGAAATTTGAGAGGTAAATTCTCATCTATCGAAATGCTGAAGGGGCACATGGCCAGAGAAAGTTTGATAATACCTGTCCTAAACCTTAAACCCAGTCCCGTCGCCACGGGGGAGCTTTGGTGGGCTTAGTACCCCAAACAAAGCTCCAACCCCCCAAATTGAAACATGAAACACTATAAACCAGTGGAGTTTTTGGCAATTTTTGGAATGTCAAGCCAACCAGCACAAACGCAAAGCCTCCCTATTGAAAACTTTCTGGCGACGGTTCTGCCTAAACCTCGGCGACAGCGACAGACTATAAATGAGTTTTTGTTGCTTTGATTGATAACATGGTTCACCGGTTTGCGTTGAAACAAGTGAAACAGAACATTAACAGAACGGTAAAATGGAGAGAACAGCAGCAAAACGTTTCCTTGTTAGATTTTGAAACTTTGCAAAAACAAAAATTTTCGCCTAATTGGCGAGCAGACCGCAGCGGCCCGGAATGACGTCACCGCTAAAAAAATGTTAGCGGGCTGTTTCAAAACCTTTAGCGGACTGCCCGAAGACTGGGCTGTTAACGGCCCGTGCCATATCTAATAGCTGGCACGCAGCCGTATTTTGATGACTTTCTAAATCAAGCATTTTCACGATCAATTTTGTTCTTCACAGCCTCTACTTTGAATTTTGTAGAACTTTCTCCTTTTTATCAGGCGTTGCAAAAATTCAGTAACGCGATGGTGGTTTGCAATAAACAAAAACACACTGCAAATCAAGTTCCAGATGGCGTTTTGATGCAGAAGACATAGTTTTGTTAGATCTGAAACAATGATTTCTTTCGTTTCTTTATAGAAAATGTTTTTGTTCTAACTCCTTAGCCTTTTCAATAGCGTTTTACTGCGTTTTGTTTTCGTGGCGTTTCTTTTTGTTTTGAAAACCAACTTTAAGAGTTACACATTTATCCGCTAAAATTTGATGCGAAATAGTGTTAGTGAGAAAAAAATGCTTTGCAATCTTATATCAACTTAAATTAAGTTTTGTCTGAGGCAATCTTATTAGCATTTCGGTTTTACGCATCGCAATGGCCCTGCTGCTTGTACGTTTTTTATTTCGTGAAATGTAACTTTGACAATTACAATTTTTCAATCAAAATTTTCGTCAAGTGATTTCACCCGATCTAAAGTGCTGAGTGACATTTGAAAAAAAGCAAAAAATGAACCAGGCACCTGTAGCGCTGCCCGAAACTTTGACTGCCACGAAGAAAGAAGTGGTGATATGTCCAAATGGCCAGATTTGTAATCATTTATTTCTTTCTGCAGCTTCAACCAAAACTTGGAAACCGCTGACCAGGAAACAACTGGTCTACTTTCCAATATAAAAGACGGTCTTTTAAAATGGTCCTCTGCTTTCGAAGGTAAGCTGGGAAGATTTGCGAAATACTTTGCAGTCCGGTTGACATAAGTGAGCCGCGGTAATAAACGTTATCATGCTTTTGAATTCTTTGTAATGCAACGTCTCATGCCATTTGCGCTTCACACCACTTCGTAGGCTTGTCAGCCCAGACGGTGACTTGGAAGAACGCGTTTAAAACACTTCAGTAGTTTTTGTGTTGGACACTGATGTCTATTTGTTCAACTGTCACATGCACGGAGATCGGCTGAAACACCCTTCACAAAACTTCTGTCCCGAAATTTCATTATTTTATTTATCGGTAATTTGTTTTTAAGCATTTTTTCTTTTTTAGATTTCCAAAAGAACAGCAGTGTTGATAATGAAGGCCGAGTTCAAATACCTCCGATGGAAACTCTCGAAAAGCTCTGCGAAGAAGTAAAGAAGTGGGATGAGGTAATTTATGCAACTGCTGCTAATTTTCTTCGTGACATTTTAAATATTTTCTTTTCTTAACATGTTTTTTTCTGAAACAAGTAGTTTTTGTCGTTACAACAATACAAGATAGAGTTTTTGTAGCTAGTTGAGAAAAAGATGGATAGGTTTAAAGTTTTGAAAGAAACGCAGAGATGTTCCGTTGCAGATGTTTGAACTGGTTTTGTATTGGGCCAGTGGTTCTTCACGGAAAGTATGTTTTTATTTGATCTGATTTTCTTAATACAAAGACGCAATATGATGTTGAAACTGACTTTGATTGTTGAATTACTTGATTTCTAAGTGGCTGAATTACTTGATTTCTAATAGAGTTTGCGCTGCTTTTCTTTTCGCGGATGCTTATCCATCTTGTCCAGGTTCAGTTGACACATTCAGATTTCCTGCTTTCTTGTTCATTCGTTTAAGCTTTCCGTTATCATCCAAATGCTTTCCGCTGAAGTGGAGAGTCAAAGTAATCGGCGCTAATACTTCCTACCAGCTGTTAGTTCAACTAGCAACAGCATAGTTTGTTCGCATGCCATGACCGTGTGTTGCTTCACTTCAGGCAATTTCTGATGTATCGGAAAGGTTCGGGGGAGCCTCGCTTCTCTCAGCGCAGGAACAGCTGAAGCAGATGGCAGAGAAAAATGAAAAATGGAACGAACTGGCCTATGGTCTCTACAGAAGGCACAAGTAAGAGTTTTTTCTGTTGCGCTTGTCACCTTCACTAGGGGTCGGCAAGCACCGGGCCGCGGCTCGGTGCCGATCCGTGAAGAAATTGTTGACGGGCCGTGCAGAAACGAGGTCAACTTGGTCCGAAATTGGACTGACATAAGGAACACACTGCGGGTTCCATTGACTACCATAATCCCTACAGGTCCGAGCATCTTATTGCGGCACAAAGCAAACCCAGATCTCTTACTCAATTAGTGCCACGGTGACTTACGAGTAAATTTGCATGTGCCAAACATTCACTACTTTATCGAGGGCCGGTCCGGAAAACAATGCCAGGCTGAAACCGGTCCGCAATGCAAAAAAGGTTGCCGGCCCCGGACCTACACGATATCAAGGGTCAATATTCTTGCTATATGTCAGTCTAAAATGTTGCACGGTGCTGGCGTTGAGGTACTATGCTTTATTGATTGAGGCCTGACATTATGACATTAACGTCACTCTTCGTTTCCGAACTCAGCGAGTAATTTTAAAACTGTATTAGAAAATTCGTCTTTGCGTCTCGTAAAATAACTGTTCATGTAAAACTTGTTCCTTTCTATGATCAAAATCCGCCCTGTCAGTCCTAGCTTGATATCTTGGTTTGACTTGGAATATAGGAACAGCGTTCAGTTTGCAAGTCAAAGATAGGGTCGGTCTGATACCTCCTTACGAATTTGAAAACAATTCGAACAGAGCTATTCAAGTTTACTGCAAATTTCACTTTGTGTGTTTGGCAATGATTTGAGAAAGACACGATGTTATTTCAACTGATTTTTTCCTTCTGATATTTCGAATCCTATTTCCTCCACAGTTACGTGACATGTGTATATATATAGATATGTATCTTTTGCTAAACTTTTCATTTCGGTGTTTCGGTGAGAATACAAAGAAAGTAAAAGGAACAACTTTGTTGTTTCAACCACCGAGGACGAAACGAAAAAGTTGGAAGACTTTTTTCCATTCTGACAAATGAGATCGTTGCATTTCTGAAACAAGCAGCTTTCACCGGTTCAAAGCTGGTAAACGCAACTCCACGGAAAAAATCTCGGTGACCTCACACCTTGCTTTCATTATACATTTGTAACTGCATGATCGTTACAGCTCCTTACGTGATGGTCTGGCTATTGACTGTTCTGAATCTATATGGTGACATTTTTTCGGTAGTTTACATGTAATTCGGTAAAACTCCCTTACACGCTTTGCAAACCGTCTTGTCCAGGACAAAAGACGGTGAAGCTTCACCCTTGGCCAAGGTTTTGACCAACCTGAATGAAAAATTGCACAAACTGGGCAAGCAGCTTGACGTTAGGACTACAGGCGAAAATGGTGAGTTGTGGAAGTTGCCATTTATGAGCACTTCATCGTTGCAGATTGAAAATGTTGTTTTTTTCCATTTTTCTGCGTGCGTTAGCACGTTGGCGTTTTGATCACTCGCGGAAAGTATACGTAAAGTGGATTAAAAAATGAGTGCATCAGATGGGTCTGTAAAAGCCCTTGCCAAAATTTTTTTCTTAAAAATTAACCAGAAACTAATATCCTTTCATAGTGCTGAAACAATAGTTGTAAGTATAAATTTAATCCTTTGTTTTTGAAAATAAGAAATTATTTCGAGCAGTCGCTTCACTGAGGTTGTCAAAAACAATCCGCCGTTCTTCTCCAAACATGATTGCATGTCACGATAATTCTTAAATGAAATATGTAGCGTCAGATTCTTTTATTCTGTCTGTAAGTAGAAAAGCGTCTATAAAAATGCTGCTGATACCAGCACGGTCGCACTGGCTTACAGAAACAAGTCAAGATTACTTGAGGTTCCACCTTACGTGTCCATGGAAACATTCAGCGAAAATACGTGAAAAAATAGTTGCAAGGATATTTTTCTGTAAAGAAAGTATCCAAGTTTCTTCACTCCAAGCTAAATTTTTGTTCCACATAACTAATTCCTTCAATGAAACCAAAATAAATTCACCTGTGATGATGACAATTAGATGAACAATGCAGCCTATAATTACGTAGCTTCCGAACACAAACAAAATAACTAGCATCATTCGCCATGTCTTTCACTATATACTGCTGTTATTCCGGCCGGAGCATAGCTTTGCCTTCAACAGCACTGGTTTTCAGACTAGACCTTCATTCAATAACTAATGAATATTCGTCAACTTTCTTCGTTTATTTTGACCTGGTAAATATTTTTGCCTCGAACTTTTTTCGATTTGTTTTTCTATACATGCTCCCGGAGATAGCCTTTCAGTTTTCCTTAGTTGTAAACCTCTCTTCGCAACTGCTTTTAATTGCTTTTTGGATGCCAATCACGATATGCGCATTGTACTCATTTGTTACGCAAAGGTCAGTGACTGGAATCAGAGCTCTGATCTCATTTGTGATTGACAGCAATGATCTCGACCTCAGTGTTTCGTCAATTTCTGGTTCGCTTTCATACCAGCGTGATGTCAGACGTAACTCTGCCTATTTAAGCTTACTTTCAAGATTGCATTTTTTAAATTTCAGGTGTTGCGCGCACTATGATTTATCTGCAAAACAACTTGAGCAACTGGGTCAACAGGATGATGATGATGGCGCAGCGTAATGAGTGTAAGCGGCATGAACTGATTGGTTGCTCCGCTTTACACTTAGCACAAAGGGAACCCTTCTGATAGTTGTTGATCCGCCTGCATATCTTTTTCATTACCCCCGTGGCTTTTGAAGTTTCTCATTTTGAGCAACATGTTTAAGCGGAGTTTGTCCGGTGTGGGAGCCGTAAATCAGTGACAATATCCACCTTAGCTTCTTTGAGTTTCTGCTGTGACTTTACAGCCTACGTTCATCTTTATCACGTGACTTTCTACCTTTTTATAGGTTTATTTCATGTTGTCTTTTCTCATAATCATTTATAAAGCTCAAAAGTATCGCTGGTTCGAATTTATCAGTGTGTAGGTCCCATTAGTTTTTCTTAGAACATGGGTCTCCAAGCTACGGCCTGCGGGCCAAATCCGGCCCGCGAAGCCATATTGAAAATATTATAAGTTTACGAAAAATGTATTGATTTTGCAGAATGTAACAAATCCATAAAACAACCACATTACGTAAGATGTCCGGCTGTCGACCTGTTGTGTGACAGCTTATACGGCCCTCTGACAAAAAAAGTTTGGAGACCCCTTGCTTAGAACATACGACGTGCCTATGCTTCCGATCAGTTAATAAAAGTTTCTATCCCGGTTGTAATTCCGTCATCTGTGCGTGTTCACAGCGTTCAGCGAAAGCGACTGGGTGCAGCACCACGCCAAGCTGGCTGAGTTTGCAGGAAATATCGACGAAGCAATCCGCTGGGTGGGGTCGCACCAGAGCGACGAGGAGAGACAAGGCAATGTTCCCCACACCAGGTGTGTCCCGCTGCGGTGAACAGGCACCAGTTCAAGAGCCAGTATCTGCGAAACAATAGAGCTAATAAAATTACGCTGATTTTCACAGGATTGACGTCGATTCAGCTATGACAGAAGTCCAGGACTGGTTGAAGATGACTCTAGGCCACATCCAGACTGAAGACGGAAAGTTGATGGCTCAGGTAAATATTCGGCCTATGTACTAATAGCCTGCTTTTCAAACTACTGCAACACTTGTGCACAAGAAGCATTTTATGTCAAATCGATAGTCTGTTTTTTTGCATCGGTTAGGGTTTACCGCTTATTTTTCCTCAAAATGTTTTGTGCTTAGCGTTACTTTGCCATAAGGCAGTAGTGCGTGTAGTTAGTCCTTGGTCGATTTGCTGTCAGTCCGTTTTTAGTGAATTTACCTTCATTGTTTTTACCGCCTCTTACGCGTATAGTCGTTGTGCAAATCTGTAAAGCCACCTGCTAGAACAGTGGTTCTCAACCTGGGGTTCGCGACCCCCCCAGGGGTTCACAGGAAGATTTCCAGAGGTACTTGGGTGGCAGCTGAGTTTTCATGTATTGCTATTTTTTAATATCCTATACTAGAGGAAAATACGTGCCGATTGAAAACTCCGTGTAGATTTTGCCTGATCTTGCGTTGTTGTGGTGCAACACTGAAATCCACGGCTTTGCCAGCTGACCTGGGAATTCGGGTTGATTGTTTTATGGCTCGGGAGTACTTAACGGGAAAAAGGTTGAGAACCCCTGTGCGAGAAAGTGCTGCGTTTTGTGAAGCAGTTTTGTTTTAGTGATAAAAAAGAGATGGAACGTTGGAAGACGTACTCTTTTGCGGCAAATTCGAAAAGCTCGGTTGTTTTTACAGCTCAGCAAGCCATGCATCGATGCTGAGTTTATAGTACAACATTGCTGATTAGATATCAATGTTTAAAAAAAATAATCTAAACGGCCCTCAACGACTCATTGACATCACGTAAGTTCCGTGGTAGCAATCACATTCCCATCTTATTCTAAAAAAAACTTTTGGTGATTGTTTTATGAAAGAAATGGTAGTACCGTGCTCAATCGATTTGTCGGATATAGTTTCGGTATGTACGAGTGCAGTCAACATTCTTACTTTCCTCTTAATATCAAAGGAAAACTCCGCGACTCGCCCCCACAAATGGCTGACAACGATTTGTTTGCGCAGTGTTCAGCTCTGAAAACCGCTTTTAAAACGAAGTGCAATTCTTGCGCATTGGGACAGCCGTTTGATGGCAGCTGGTTTGTTAATTGACTGTTTCCTGTCTATTTACAACAGGCAGGCAGCATACACACCAACCTCACCAACTGGCTGATCGAAGCGCTGATGCATGTCGCCCCGAACCACGCTTCCGTTACCAGCAAGACGCCGTCAACCACTACCATGACAACCGTCAGCTCAAAAAATACCCTTCTGGAAAAAGGACGAGCAGTCGCCGACCACTTGACGCGCTTTACTGATTATATAAGCAAGTAAGTTTTAACCTGCGTTGCCATCCTTGGTTTTAAGTATGATGCCTTGTGTTGCTTATGTGATTAGCGAAACTACCAAGTTTAAACATACACAAACCTTACCGTTGCTAACGTCCTTCATCGTAAAAGAAGAAATGCTTCCCATAGTTATCCTACCCCAAACTGTATACTCCATTACTTTGTTTTTGACAAATTTGATAGGAAAACAGTGTTTCTGCCCAGTTGTCGCTATGCGATTGCCCGTGAATTACTTCGACATGGAAGATGGGTTGGGTGCGTTTTAAATATGTGCGCGGAGGTTTTCATTCAGGCTTATCACAAAAGACCGGTGATCCTTCAGCATAATTGAGAAAAATGGAACCGGAGGGAGTACGCAGCAAATGCACAAACACAGTGCAGTTACTTATCCATAACGTCCAGGTTGATAATCCGCCAAATAAAATTGTGGTCAGGCAACTATGTGGCATCATTGCCATGGGTTGCATTTACTGCAAAGCTCTCCCTGTGCACGGGTTGAGTATAATCTTTACTGGAAAAACGCCGACCTTGTGTTTTGTAGACAAGTTTTTTGATCGTTTATGCCTGTTAGGTGCGCCGGTAACATTGTGATGGATACGATGCAACAGAAAAAAGATTCGGGTGATGAAGACGCTGACCACGAATACCGAGACTTCATGAGAATGAAGGTTAGTTAAATCAGAGGTAGCGCGATAAACGTTGTATTGTTATGGGGTCCTTTGCAGTAGTTTTTCTGAATTCGCATCACCAACACAAACGTTCCTGTTCGAAGGTCCTGTAACACTCACAGCTAGAGGTGTGTCGATCAGTGCGTAAAATATATTTGCATCAATCAACTTTGTCTTTCCGCCACAGCGGGAGGCCTTGGACTGGATTCGAACTTGCCAGAATTTGGTCAACACTGTAAGTCCGGAAGCTGGCAACATCCTCAGCCCTGAGTTGATGAAGATGCTCGATATGCCGGAAGACGAGGGCAAGTATTCCGTCCTTTCCAGCGCTCCGGGCAGTCGACGTCCAACAAACGTGGGCCTCGAGGTTTGTATTCGCGCTGGATTCGAGAGAAGACAAATTTTTCCGACGTAGTGTAACCTCTCTCGCTCTCGAAAAGCATTCCGGTTCGCTTGGTTGCGTTGAATGTTTAGCACGTCACAGGATTACATCCACCATGTCTATCACCGGAAACAATTAGAGGGTCAAAGAAATGTTAAAGCCAAAGGTTAAAGAGACGTTTAAAGTCCATGTTACTTAGAAGGAGCATTACTGTAGAAAGGACAAAATAAAACAGTTCTGGGGACATTTTTTTGTAGATCCTTGCTTGCGCTTCATACAAGAAAATTTATTTTTGTTGTTCTGTGGAAGTTTTTGAGTCTTCTCGCACGTTTGATCGTCTTGATGCAATTCGAATTAAAATAATGTCAACGCGTTTTGCGGATTATTTTCAACTGTATCGCTGCATTCAACGCCCGTTAGTTCACGTAACGAGTTTATAACTGCGGATTTTGTCTTTAACAGCAAAATTTGGCATTTATCATCGCTGAAATGTCAGTAGTTTGATACAATGCCTGTGGACTACTAAATTTTGTTAAAATTTGTTTGTTCGCTTTTGAAGCATTCGTGCTGAAATACCACTGAAAAAAATTCAGCTAAGTTAATTTAGGGAAGCACCGATGTTTTTTTTTCCAGGCTGCTGCTGATAACCAGACTGCCGTGTCCTCTGAAGAGAAAGCTCCAGAGGTCGGAACTCAAGAAGCAGAAACCGCCGAAACGGTTGGTGCCGAGACCGACGCTGAGACGAAGAAAAAAGCCGCAGCAGCTGCTGGTCAGGCAAAGCAAAGCGCAGCCACCACAAGCGCTGCTTCTAAAACTACACCAGCGAAAGCTAAAACAACATCAACTGTTACTGCGGCCACCTCCGCGGTTTCTGTTAATGTTGAAGTTCCCATAATTGTGACAACGACCGAACCTGATTCTACTTCGAAAGACGCCCAAGGGGCGGACGCAGCTGCGGAAGAGTCTGGTGAGCAGGAGGCATTGGGTGTGGCGCGTCCTGAAGAAAGTGAAGCTGGTCCGTCAAGTGAACAAGAAGGGCGTGAATCGAAGCAAGCCAGAGGTGCGGCGTTGTAATTATGTGCAGATCTAGTGAATCTAACAATCGCTTGTCGACTGAAGTCGTTAGCATCACTTCTTCGCTCTTGTGATTTTGTACGGTTGTTTTGCCGTTACAGTATTTTGCCGCAGTTTTAAGCTGGATTGACATTGAAATCTTTCGCTTTGGTGCAAAACACGTTGTCTAGCAGTTTTATTAATTGTTTCATTCATTTTTTGTAAACTGTTTCATGCATTTTCCTTCGCTAACTGCTAAACTAGTTTGCGCAAAAATCTGACAAAACCTGTTGCGTCCGACCGTACAGAGATGTGATGGTCAGTTGTTGTTGGTGCTGGCCGTTGCTACCTGGCGCAGTATCACATTCCGTTTCCTGATAGCACCACAATTCTAGCAGAGTCGGTATCATCGTTGCTCGACCTGCCAGACCGCATGGAAGTGATCGGAGCCGACGACAACGTGGACATGGCGCCTATTGTGGACAGCAGTGCCCTGCCGTTGGTCGTTGGCAGCGGCACTGAGCTGACGCCGCCCACCACTGCCTTGACT
>JGI24158J21664_10001357_pt1 | contig 27325 bp, 12 predicted proteins | sample Ectturendosymbi3_FD_21664 | JGI IMG/M metagenome (IMG submission 21664) | reverse complement strand
ACAGAGCTTTTCTACCATAAACTCAATTTCTACCATAAACTCAAAATTGCGTGTTACAACTTTTCTTTCTTTATCTTGGTGAAACTTACAACCGTACATTACCATTTCTTACTAATTTAGTGGGCCATGAGCAAAAAAAGGTTGCAAACCCCTGTCTTAAGTAATTCTTGAACAGTTTTAGTTTCGAAAAACTCCTCTCACAGGTAGCAACACTAACGGCAATTGTGAGGAAAATCCGCAGCATTATTACGATATTTGGAACAGAGTTCCCAAGTTTTCCAGGGCTATACTTTTGAATAAACTGCAAAAGTTCAAGGGGGCTTCTTTCTATACTGTGAACTGTGCATGGGCAACATCGTACAACTGTGATGAAACAATAACGTTCTTTAATTGTACAACAATGAACAAGCGACGCAGCAACCATCAATATTTCTTTTCCGGCTATTAACGGCACTCAACCTCCTGTACAACTAACTAGCCTACTTGGAGTCTGAATGCAGCACGGTGATCTAAAACTTTTTATAATGACGCATCAACATACTGAAGCAAGATATAATTTCTCCTGAAAAAACGAGGAACCCTTAAAACTCACGTAACCCCACTACATGTTTTGCGGAACACTAGGGTTCCACAGAACCCTTGTTGAAGAATACTGAGCTAGATTATATTTTTCCACACACACGGAAATCCATTTTGACGAGCACAAATCCAACTACACATTTATTAGATTTATACAGAAATGTTGTTTAGACCCAACAATGCGATTTTACCCCCAGGTACAAAACTTAAGAGCACTTACAAAAGCTTAGAGCTCACCACAGCCACACGTTTGCCCACAGTCATCCACCATACTCCTACTAAGTTCTATAACGTCATATGAGGACTACGATCAAACGTCAACAATGACCCAACACTCGATCAACCAACCATGTAGTGGATCATTCAAATTTGACATCAAGTGAGTCGATAAGCGTGTTGAGAACCGTGTTGCAGCTTCATGCAAAAAAAGCCTATTGATACAACATCTTTGATACACGATTGCTTATTGTTTGGCTAAGATAACAATCGCAATACACATACCATAGTTTAAATTACTCAAAATCAGAAGCGTTCTTCAGCTGCGAGTAGTGTCCCGACATTGAAACCACTTATTTCAATACAGCCTTTGCAGGTTTATAGCCTACAGTAGCATAGCCCATATTGCCGCCCCCCATAAAAGTGCCGCCAGGGGCGTACCGCCCCCCTTAGCTACGCCACTGGCACTAGCATCGAAAGCTTATCTTGTTCTGCTGAGATCAAATGACAGCTTTCTTCAGTAATTCAGTTATGTTGTTCCGGGGCGATAGGAACTAGTATGACGATCGCACGGTATTTCCAAACACTTGCTTATAATTCGTGTTGCATTCAAGTGTGACTAATGCAAGCTTTAGAAGATGAGGTTGTGTCTCATTTTCATGCTTGGGTTTCCCCTATTACTGGGGTAAATTCAATTCCTTGAAACATCTGCTGATTTGATTGGTTTCGTGTCTTTGTACTGCTTTTTATCCTAAATTTCAATTTGAAGTGACCTGCTAGTGCTTAGACGAAACATGACGATCATTCTATTTCCCTAAAAGCACAGTCTATCGAAAGGAATCCTTTCCCAGCAAGAATCAGACACTAACATTGTACAGAGTATATATTTCGCCTACGAGGTAGGCATCATAAGCCCTGCGAAGTGCATGAAGTATAAATTAAAATCTAAAAAAACATAAACAGTAAAACTACCAATTAAGAGAATCTAATTGAAAAATTGCAACCCCATAAAAAGCTAAGATTATCTGTTACGGGGTAGAATTTTTAAGTTTATTCGACTGTTGCAGCAGATCAGTGTTTGGACTTAAATAGTAGGAACAGGGCTGTCGCCCGGAGACTGATGTTGCTTGCATTCAGCATATGAGGTAAGCCTATGTGCTTTTCACTGCATCACCGAGAATGTTGAGACGCACGCTGTTTTTGTAGCGTACGGCAGCTAACCAGCTACACACACCCAGTTACCTCTGTGTTGCTCATGTGGAGAAGACCTTCCACCAACAGTGTAAACTGTGACTGCGTCAAAGCGCAATCCCACGCAGTGAAATGCATTACCGGTCGTTTACGTAGCAAACCTTTGAGCAAATTGCAGCCTTCAACACCAAGGTTCAGGTGGTTTCGGAAAGACAATTTGTTGTTCTGAAACAACATGCAATAAAATATTTAACTTAGGAACAAGTCTTACTAGGTGCAAACGACTCCAATGTAATCAAGTAGATATCAATCACGTTGTTGCAAACTTTGTTTTGCGGATGCATTACCAAACACAATAGGTCTTCCGAAATTTCCAAGCATTGAAACAGCCATTTCAGATTCTGACAACATTTGTAATTGGTCAGTTAATATTCACTGAGACGCACTTTTAGGCTCACGAAAGACAAACATTTGTTTAGTATTAGGGTCGTTTGACCGGTCACGAATTGAGAAAGGTTATTGGTTGTCATATTTAGATAGACTTATCAGCTCCCATATAAACTTTGTAGGCAAATAACCTAAATGAGAACAAGCGCTGAAAAATCAAGTATTAGCTGGAGAAATTCAAGTTAATCGGCTGTTGATCCATTTCCAAATACGAAGCGAAATTGTTGGACATGTGGCTTTGACTGGCAGAGGCACATCTTGCAAACCGGAAACAGTAACGGTTAAGAGTGGACCTACGTAGCTTTATTCGAAATGCTTCATCATTTCAGCTTCCGTTAACAATTTGACGCACCGAAGGCATTGCGGTATAGGCCCATCCCTAGCACAGGGGTCTTACAACCTGTGTTGGGTAGTTAAAGTTTGAGAAAATGCGCAGGACGGGAAACACTTTGCTGTTTTTCAACAACTTGCACGTTTTACTAAACGCATCGTAATAATACGAAGAACACATGTGATCAATCTCACAAAATGTTGCTGCAAGACGAAGTTCCAGTATCTTCCAATAACTTTGCTGCAGTAGATAATATTCATATCCACAAAGCATTATCCACGCATTTTTGTTACTCAAACCACAAAATACCAGAAATTCAATGAAAAATAAAATGAGAGAAACAAACGAGAAAGTGTTCGGAGTTCTGCAAATTGGTGTGAACGATTGAGACACAAAGGGACCGCCAAAGACCTTACGGATGAACTACTCAGGCAACCCCGGTGAAGCCTAAATCAGTAATAAAGTGAAGATGAAATCTGCCTGTGCAAGAAATTTGGCACTTTCAGCCAATCGTTTGTTTGAAACATATTACAACTGAAATGCCACAGCAAGCACAGCTTGTTGCAGCTGGGTCAAGCAGGACTGCTTTTGCAGGTTGACCTGCGTTGTTGAGAGATGAGGCTTACACAAATGAGTGTTGATGTAGCATCGGCCACAGCAATTCATGGCTTTTACGAACAGCTATTGACCCAGAAATATTAAAGAAATTCCATCATCAAGTTAGTTTTATGGACTTTTGGCTCTAACATGTGTTAAGTTATAACCTAGTCGTAGCAACCTTGTCATAAAATTCTTCACGGTACTATCGCTGGTTTGCTATGTTGCGACTATATATGGCCACAATTTAAAAATATCGGTCATAGTATTACTGTAAATGGCACTTGGAGGCTACAGTCGGCTAAAAGAGAATGGACTGAAGACAGACCAGTTGTTGGCTTTAGTAGTCGGAGCAGCCTACAGTATGAAGCAAGTGGCTTTTCTACCAAAGGAAACACGTCAACAACGAGGATTTGCGAAAGCCAGTCAGATGTTAAGCTTTATCGCACTCTTACTGAGAGTTCAGTCCAAATCCCAATTGCAAATATCCTTGATCATTTTTTGGACTGCTCTGTCTTTGCCTGTATCAGATGTTGTTCCAAAGCAAAATCCGGAACACACAAACGCTGTAGCAGTGGTCACCAACTTTTCTTTTAACTGAGAGCTACTGCTGAGATACCGGCTAATGCGAAGGGCCGCCAGTGTGATACATACACACAAATAAAAAATTTGTTCATTTTACCATTGATGATGTTATTACCAGTGGTGGAGGAACCCTTTTCAAAGTGGGAGAGCACAAGTGCACGTTAAAACAAATATGGAAAATTTTTGTAGCTTGAATAGGCAATTGTGACGTCACAAGCATTAAAATATGACGTCATTGGCTTTTGTCAACAGCAACATGCAATTGTATGCAATGTTTTATAAGCGCTCAACCACCCCTATCTACACTACACCCTATCTATCTACGCTACACTGACTTGAGCACACAAATGTAACTAGTTCTTACTGCAGTCTTACACAAAATTCATTCACAAATAAGCACACAAAGACAACATGCACAAAGCTAGGGGAGCGTTCACATATTACGTCATCAGACAGATAGGGGTGAGAGGGGCTTTCAAAATGAAGATGGGGTACAAAATAGATATCTAAAATTCTCAAAACTTATTTAAGGAAAATTCGAAATTTAAAAGTGTGAGGACCAGGCTCCCCATAAAAAGTAAACCCATGCGGCTCTCCCGGTTCCTTCACCCCTGGTTATTATTAGTAATTATTATAATTAATGATATTCACCTACGTGAAGACACTGATTATGTTCATGCTATTTTTATAACAGACCAGCGAGCGATCCACGTGGTCCTTGCGGGCAACCTGGAGTCCGCCGCGGGCATCATGTTGGTGTCCCCTACGCTAGAGAATCCCTTCAAGGCGCAGGATTTAACAGCAACTCGATGTTGTGAAGTAGCGTTCTTTGCCAGCGATTATGACAAACAATGTGATTTATAAGGTGAATTGTCTGATAGTCGAATAAATTTACTTCCAGGGTAGACGCAACCTATTGCTAAAACCTGATATCAAGTACCACTACGCCTGGATTCCACTAGGATTATTTATCCCCAGCAGGGGCGTAACGAGGGGGGCAGGGGGGCACAATTTCTCAGGCGCCGAATCACTATGGGGACGCCGAATGACTGCAGAAGGCACCAAAAGGTGTCAAAATTGTCACAAGTACTTTCTTCAATACAGTACATTTGCTTCCGAAACACCTCAGGTTCGAACATGGGGGCGCCAAACTTGCTTCTTGCCCTGGGCGCCATCTAACCTCGTTACGCCCCTGATCCCCAGGAATGCTACAGTTAAGGTTGCCAGATCACTTGAAATTTTTTCAAGGACATTTTTTCGTTTTGTAAGTATTGAAATTTTACTTCATGCCTACTTTGAATATATTTTAAATATAGTGGTGTAGCACATTTTTTTAAACAGAAATTGCTGAATAACAATGGGTACTTTTTACTGAAAACTTGTTTAAAGATGGAACAAATCTACACGTCATTCTGTTCAACTACATTGTTTAATCTTGGTTCTTGAATATTCAATGTAACCAATAGTTCAATAATGAACAATTTCACTTCTGTTCAAGAACGTTCAAGGATACCGGAAAATCCTCAAGGACAACAAAATGTTTTTCAAGGATCAAGGACATAATCAGTTTGATAGCAAATTCAAGGAAAGTCCTTGGCGCTCAAGGACGTTTAGCAACCTTAACTACAATACAGTAGATGATCGCGTATGATTTTATGAACTTAAAACAACCGGGACACACTGAAAGCTATTGTACACAACAGAACTTGGTAACTAAAAATGCTTTTCTCTGCAAACCCTAATCTAACAACGCTTCGCATTCACTTTCGATCCAGTGAGTTCTTTAAAATGACATAGTAAAGCCTAAAACCACCTCTTTCGACTTACCCACGCCCCTCTATTTGATCTGTAAAGGTGTTCGCGTATAAAGATCAGATCAAAACCACAAGCAGTGTCTTGTAAAATGGGAGGCTGAAGCTTTGTTTTGGAGACGTCTAGCTGCCCAAGCCCCAATCCTTGGTGACGGATCTGCCATGGCATTTGGAAGAGTTTGTTGACAGACCCAAATGCTATTTTTGACTTCAGTGATTTGTTCTCTTCGTCATTGTCATCGTTTCGCTTAGAAGACACTTTGATCAATATATCTACCCTTCCATTACCCGCATGTAAAATATACTACTGCTCAATAAGTAGGCTACAGTATTTAAAAGTCGCCTTTGCTTCACATTTGAAGCACAGTTTTTAGGCAATAGAAAACCTTGTAAAAATTACTACAAATGTTTATTCAACTCAAAACACGAGGTAGTTGTTTTTGCATTTTTAATATTTTCCTTGAACTAAAATACGTACCAATCCCAAAAGAAGATTTTTAATCTGAAGAAGCTCGTCTTCTCCTAGGGTGCAGTCGGCAAAGGCCACCTCTTTCAGGTTTTTGATCTTTATCAAGTCAAGCAGCAGATTGACTGCACGGTCTCCAAGTCTGAAACAGCTCTCCAAGCGAAGAACTTCAATCTGCATTTCAAGTGAGGTTAAGACAAACGAACGAATTTAACAGATCCTCAAAGCTACTTGAGATGATTTTTGCGCATACAAACTAAGGACAACTTGTCAGCCCAGATAACCATTGCACTTCATACTGCAGAGCACAGAGCGACAAGTGCGATGCAGATATTTTACCACTACTTTATCGTTTAACAAAAAAGCTAACAATGCTTATTTGCTTAAAAAGTAGGTGAATTGTTCTTGTGTTTGGAGGTTTTGCGAGTGATATTTGTTCGAGCTTGTCTTTCCCAGCCATTGCGCTATACACACGAATGACGCAATTAATTCGATTGAAGCTAAAAAATTGGACACACGAAACTCCACCGTTCAAGACAAACAATAACCTATTTTGAATTTTGATATGAACTATTATAACACTTGGGGATGGACAGCGCTTTTTTATAAAAAAAATCATAGGTAATCGCAAGGATTTTTTAAGAAAAATGTTAGGTACCTGGAATGGACGATTTCTCTGATTCTAGGGACCCAATTTTCTCTGATTCTAGGACCCCGATTTTTAATTCTAGGGACCCGAATCGGGTCCCTAAAACACCTTAAAAAACCCTGGGTAATCGTAACGCACCAATTTTTACGCTCACGAGTTATTGCCATCAATTGCAACTGACCTCTTGAGAATAAGCCTTTAGCAAATCGTTCACAACCTGTTGTTGAACAGTAGTCCTGAACGGTTTTTGCAACTTGTTCACTTTGAGCATTTTTGAGAAATACACGATAAACTGCTGCTGGACTATGCTGCAGTGAATCTCTATGTAGATCAACAGACCTACAGTCGCACCTTCGATGTGTGAATCTGGTATTATCTTTCAAAACATAGCATTCTCCCGTCCTGCGAAACGAAAACAATTTCAGCAGCTACATGGCCTGTGATATCATTACAAGTCAGGAAAGGTGCGTGACGAATCGACATGAATCGACGTGCTGCTTCACTGGTGTTGATGAGCTGTATATGGTGTAGGAAGCTTCGCCACGCCCCATTGTTACAACTGGAATTAATACAGAGGCCAGGACCCACAGGTGAAGCTTGTAACCAGTGTGCGTAAACGTTTCCGCAATCAAGCCCTCAATTAGCCTGCTAGCAGGCGCTGTGAAGTTTTAACACGCAATGTCATACCACTCAAAATTAAACAACACAAACCTCACCGGCGGCGAAACAAAACCTTAAGACAGTGTTTCCCAACCTTTTGTGGCTTGCGGCACTCTACAAAAGAGAAATATACAGTAATTTGCGGCACCCGTAGCGAACCCATAACAATTTACTTTAAGGTTTGACGACAGTTTGAAATGGATTTTTTAATGATATATTGAAAAATATATTAGCTTGCGGCACCCCTGGGTATTCAAAATGTCACCTAGGGCTCCGCGGCACCCCGGCTGGGAACTACTGCCTTAAGAACTATAGTCAACCTCAAAAATATTGAAAATTTGTGGCTTAGTTAGTCGTTTGATTTTTTGTAAGCTTTTGATCGATACTTTCAAAAATTTCAACTTTTGTTGACCTTCCGCCAATTATACTATATTTTGCCCATCATCACAGCAAAAGTTTAAACTTTTATGAGCACTTTCTATGAGGCCTATCCTTTATAAGGATGATCTGGCGGTGCATATACACCAATATGTGACGAAATGAGTCAAATGAATTTGCAATGTGTGGTGCGTATTGTTGGCACAATCACGACAACGTGTCGTGCTTAATCTTAGCCCCCCAAACAAAGCTCCAAGCCACCCCAAATTGAATATGAAACACTATAAATCAATGGAGTTTTATTCAATTTTAGAATGTCAAGCTCCCTACATAAACGCAAAGCCCCCCAATTGAAGACTTCCTGGCGACGGTTCCGATCCTGCTTATTGTTCGGCGGAAGTTTCAGAGTTTCAGAAACGCTGGTCTAGATTGACTGGCAGAGATAAACATGGATTTAGATTTCGGAGATGTAGTCGCGGCCAAACCTTCGAGACGGAGACCTTGTTAAAACTTCGAGACCGAGACTTCATCAAAAAACCCGAGGCCCAAGACTTCAAATTCGAAACCGAGAATCGAGACTTGAAAAATGTGTGAATTATGCCGAACGTTTTCCAAAAAATATTCAAAAAATATCATCACCACTTCGAATTTCAAATTTTTTCGAATTTCTGGCATTTTCGTACATGCTTTTGTTGTTCTTTACCTGCAGATACAGCAGACAAGAACGCTGATTTACAGAGTTTTTCCCAAGCCATGTCGTTGCAGTATTCAAAGTCTCAAGGCAGTAGGCTTGTAACCGAGACCTGTAGCCTTCGAGACCGAGACTAAATCTGAAACCTTTGAGACCGAGACTCGCAAAAATGGGTTTCGAGACGAGTCTCGAGAATGAGACCAAATCTCGAGACCCCATCACTGTTAGATTTAATCCTGTCGGATTTTAATACTTTAATAGATTTGGATTTTATAATTGCTGCTTAACCGGATTTTGATTTGATAATTTTGCTTTGAACTTCTGTGCAACTTTCAATTCAGTTTCGGGACGACAGATTACTGTATTTAATCTGTTAGATTTAGTTTAGCGGAGTTTCTCACATCCCCCGGATTGTACATGGCGTTTGTTTAAATATAGAGCCTTGACTATATCATCAGTGATACAATTCTACTCTCTTATGTATCATGTCATCAAAGCTGCACTATTGGTGTGACTTTCAATGATCCAGTCCCTTTTCTCCTACAGCAGGGTCTCCAAACTTTTCTCTGCGAGGGCCACATAAGCTATTACACAACGGTTCGAGGGCCGGACATCTTACGTAATGTGATTGTTTCGGTACATGTTACATTCTACCAAATCAATAAGGTTTTTGTAAATATATTAATTTTTCATTATTAATAAAATGTCTTCAATTGTGGTACCGTATTTCGGATACCACTGTCCTAGAGCAATTGCTATGGAATGAAGATGGTCAGTGCAAAGTTTTGTTGTCACAATTCAAGCAGCAAACTTCAACAACGATTGATCGTCGAATACGGTTTCTGAAACACAACAGAAACAAACTAAGCCTTCTACCAGGCGCAACTAAACTGAGCAAACAACCTCATTACCATTTAGCCGAGCTTGTGACAAACAAATGAAACAATTACCAATGAGAAAAAACACACAANGGTGTTTATTTGCAGTTAAGTAAACAAGCGTTCAAAGACACGACAAGTAACTAACTGGACCAAAAAACTCTTACTGCGCGATAATAGAATTATAATTCTCCAACAACAATAACAATAAAGCGTAGGCTACATAAAAACCAGATGACTTCCGCAGCTCAGATTTTCGGAGCCGAAAACGTCACTAATTGGGAAATAGACCGAGCGGCAGTTATTAGGTGAGTTTCGCGCAAGAAGAAACGAAGACAAGTCGTACAGTCGTTCTGTGTTAGTAAACACAACCTGTCGGTACGAGAACAAGCACTGCTATCTGTGCTAGATCTATTCGGGTCGGGCTGGTAGGGATTCGAAGATGAATAAAGACCCAGCATACTGCAGCTGAACACCGATGGGTTCACAGCAAACAAGATCAGCGTTATCATGCAGCTATCAGTCAACCAGAACCAGGCACTGGTCATCTTCCTTCAGGAGACCCATTGCACTACCGCAGACACAGTGGCGTAACAAGGGGGTCAAGGGAGGACATCTGCCCCCGGGGCGCAGCATGTTGGGGGCGCGAAATTGAGGTCAGAATGTTAGGAAATTATTGCGAAATGTCAAATTTCAGCAAATACTAATAATTACGATTTACAAATGCTGCATGCCAGCGGCTGCTACCTAGTTGAGAAATCTTATCAAGATCACCGAGGTTCGCAAAGCGAGCAGTTTCTAACCTTAGTGACCTTTTTTGCGGCCGAGCGTTTGCCTCCAGTGATCAGCGACCGTATCAAATATCCAGAGTTGCGAACTTTCCGACTTCGCGTTCGCTCTCGAGTCTCAACCACCATATACCTTCAACAAGAATTATGTGAATAGCAATCAGACCCTTTTCTTTTGTCAAGAAAGAATGAGCGTTGCAACACCTTTTGGAAGCTTGTCAGCAAAGAGCAATTCCCTCGCTCAAGAGACTTTGTAATGAAGATGTGCTCCATGTTCGGTAGCACGTACACTTGCGAAAGTGCATTCTCAGTTAAGAGCGATTGAAAAGCGACACACCGAACGGAATGGCTGATGAAACCCTGAATGCCTGCTTACGTCTGTCGACTACCGAAATTAATTGATACAATAACCAAAACCAAGAAACAATGAATGGTTTTGTTATTTTATTCGTGAGTTGTGCACCATTTTTCTAGCATAAAGTCTCTATTTTGGGTCCCAAACAAACAAACAGAAAACTTCAAAATTACCCTAGAATCCAACATGGCGTAACAGCAAGCATTAGGTCTGTTAGAACAGCAAACGAGTCTTGCAATATAGTTCCTCTTTTTTGTAGATAAGAGTTACAAACCCTCTGAAACCTTAGTGGCATTTTCAAGACTGTGAAAATTATAATTTTATTTACTTGGAGGGAGAGTATATGTGGAGGCCGAAGACTAAGATTTGAACCTCCAGAACATAACCGATTTACAAGTTATTCTAGTTTGTCTAAAATGTGTTTACATGTTGATGTAGATTGTAGAACATCATTTATGTTACACTCAGACACAACAGGTATGTCGTATGCTTACTTCAGAGAAAGTGGTCAAAACTTTACCTGCATCTTACAGTAATTGTCCGTAAAGCAGTGCTAACCTTTACAGTCGAAAAAATCAAAGCCGTTGCAGAGTCGCAACCAGCTCTTCATTTCGGGGGGTCAATTTTCATGAAATTTCATTCGATGACGTCATCGTGCTTATTCAACCCTGGTACAACTTTTTCGCAAACGGTCACAGATAAAGTTCTCTTCGCAACATTTTCGAAAATGAGAACTTTTCAGTTTCAATCAAGATGAAGACCGAACGGTCAGGACAGAGTACAAATTAATGGTCTAATACAAACAACTGGTCCCGTACTGAACTGGCGCAGTCATGGCTTCAGTGTAGCAGACGTACAGGCTACTAGTAAACCTGCCTAACTTTTCGTCTTGTTTTAACAAATTCATCAAATAAATTATCTAGATTTTTGAAACTTCAGTTGAACATATTTGCTGTGAGATAATTTCTGCAGATTATATTGTGAGTGGTGACGGTGTCAAATACAAGAGACTGGTATGAATGTTAGGATATGTTTAAACACTGATGTTATTTTTTCAATCGTAGATACGAGACTTCGTCTGCCAACTGAAACACTCTTGAAAGGAATGCAGGCAGGAATGCAACTTGAACTTTATTACGAATGGTTGGGTCAGCCAACAGATATGGGTGGGATTCGCCGCTTTTGCCAGGACTACTTAAACAACACCTAATAACTTTGAAGCCCTTGTGAAATTTGAAATTCCCTTGCAACGTTAGAGCTTGGCTGTGAAACCCCAGAAACAGTTAAGCACTAAACGTAAAATGTAAAAACTCTGAATAGTAGCAAACGTAAAGCTAACACAATGTGAACATAGTATGCTGTTTCTGTTACCAGGCATAGTCTCCTGGCTACAAATTTGCACCATTGGTGTGATAACAATGCAGTATTTTTTGTTGACGTTTCGATAGTCTATGCAAACTCTCGTCCTCAGAAGTTAGGCAAGAAGAAAAATCAAAACGCGGACACACACTGCATTTCTGAAAATTTTCAGAATCAGAACAAAAAATTTTCATGATTAGAATATAAAATTTCTTCTTTAGTCTGTGAAAGTTTCTGCAAATGTCAAAATTGTTATGTAATCTTTTCAAATTTTCTGGGGGGTAATGCCCCCTAGTTGTGCGCCTGAGCCGTTGTATATCCTTCTTTCCTGGGTTATCGTAGCTTTAAATTTAAATTCTTCAAATTGGGTAATGTTTGTAGACTTTTCCAAGTTTGAACATCGAGGTAGTTTCGACACTTTGTAAGTGTAGTCTGAGTTTGACAAGTACAAGTCAATGGTCAATATTTAAACAATCAAACAATTTTGTATCGTACATCAACTCAGCAACCAGTATCCGTAACAGAACCGTCGCCAGAAAATTTTCAATAGGGGGGCTTTGCGATTTTGAGGGGGTCTTTGCGTTTGTGCGGGGGGGCTTCACATCGTATAATTAACCAAAACTCCACTGATTTGTAGTGTTTCACGTTTCGATTTGGGAGCCTTGGAACTTTGTTTGGGGTGGGATAAGCCAACCAAAGCCCCCCGTGGCGACGGGACTGATCCGTAATGTATTAGATTTGGAACGATGTTGTTCATGAAGAGCTTGCTTCAACCAATGGATCAGAATTAACCTCATATTTATTGACCTTGATGTGGGTTATGTACCACCAGAATATGTAAAAAAGAAGTTCTGTCTGCTTGATGGTTTCGTGTTTCCTCGATTTTATTCAAAAATATTTCACAGTGGTCACAGTAAGCTCATGCATAGATGTTCATCATTCATATTTCTTCATTTTTGATAAGTATAACTGAACGGTTGAAGAAGTGAAAGATCAAAGGGGTAAAAATACAAACGAAGTTGAAGCACAATGTACTTTGTAAGTTTTTTTTCCGCAAAATTCACGAACAGCAATCACTGTAGTAGGTGTTTATGTTGTCCAATACCATCATCATAGAAGCTAGTGTAATTTAAACCCTAATGCCAGCGTCATTTTTTCAACGCTATTCACTAGTAAACCTGATTTGACGTATGCGGCTGGTATTGTTTTTCATTCATATAAACCTTGCCAAGTTTGTATTAGATAAAAAGTCGGTCACGATAGTGAGGCTTTGACAGATGTAGCGATCATAGGTTGCATTTTGCATACGTTATTAGTGAAATTATTAGGTACATTTGTTCAGTGTCTGACTACACCAGCAATGGGGCAGCCTTTTTCAATAATAACCGTTGGTTAAAGTCTGCACTTGAAGTTTGGTTGCTTCTTTAGAGAGCTGAAATTAGTCTCGATGTCAAGCGGAATGTAACGCTTCAAAATGAATAGAATCGTATTTAGCGTATGGAGATCATCAATATTTGAAATAGTTTTCAGAGTAAAAGTCCTTGATGTAGCGTCTTTTCCAATCTTCCGAGTGATCACTTCTTGTAACTCGCTACACCTAAGAGAAAAAGAACCAACTGGAATGTTCGCAACGTACGTGGCAATTGCGACATCAATTTACGTAAGTCATGAAACAGGATTTAAAATAGATGATATTTTGCAGAAAATCGGTTGTCATGTTCCACCCACAAAGATGTTTAATTATGTATTTAATTAAATTTAAATTGTGCGAGGTTAGGTTGATGCATTTACTCAGCACATTTTTCACCTATCATTTCACAATGATATGTCATTTTTATATTTTTCAATCATACACGGTATATATTGCCAAACGGCAACGTTGCAAAAATTATTCATTTGGAACCAATCTACGTTAGTAATTCGTAGAGAACTTTAAGTTGTCTTTTAAAATACCAAGAAAACTTAAAACAAGTCTAAGTGACAACCATTTTAGGCTTATTGAGCCAATAAAGAATTTTTGTGTCTGCAACCGACTTTGAAAAAGTCATGGTGAAAAATGTTTAAGAAGTTCAATAATCATAGGAAGCTTAATTTTTGCATATATGGTCAATCATTTAGCGAGAAATTCCAATGTATTGTACGTGGACTACGCAAAGTGCTACACACTGCTGAACATTATTTGACTAGAGACTTGGCTATGACTGCTACGTCGTAGATCTTGCTCAAGCTTCGAGACACAGAGCAAACCACAGCAACGACAGATTTTGTTTTCACGAAGGGTCAACTCCCATTTACAACCATCAGCAACCGTTAGAATGAAATCAGTTTGGACAACGATAGAGTTAACATCGCTAATTGGAAAATTATGACGCGAGTGCTGCGTCTTAGTTACGGATGAACTTACAAAAATCAAAGCAAGAGGTAAAGTTAGATAGTTTGTGGTGGTTTCATTCAACAGGGCAAATTCTAGCAATATTGAAAAATAAGATGCTAAGTTTTTGTGACATAAAGGTTTAATGTTTTGCCGAAATCTCGACCGTCATTTTCAAACCATAATTCTCACTTGTAATAATTAAAAAGACACCATGCTTTTAAAGTCGTCGTTTGAAATTTTTATACCTTTGCTAGGTTTGGTAGTTTTTATACCTTTACGTAGTATAAACTGTTGCTAACTACTAAATTATACTGCAAGACAAGACACTTCTTGGTATCGAGGAGTGTGTGATCAGAGCAACTATTTGTCTGCGCCTAGTGTCTGGTAATCAGGGATAGGGATGTAGTGCTAACNAAAAAGGTGTGTGAACGCACCCAAAAAATAGCCATTTTAAAACAACTTTAAACTCATTTTAAAGCTAAACGTGAAAAAGGTATGGGAACGCCGTTCCCATGCGTTCCCGACCCACTACACCCCTGTTGGTAATACAGTAAAGACAAGGGGGGCAACGAGGTTAGATGGTGTCCGGGGCCAGAAGCAAGTTTGACGCTCCCATGTTCGAACCTGAGGTCTTCCCGAAGCATGTGCTGTATTGAAGAAAGCACTTGTGACATTGTTGGGACTTTTTATCGCTCCCCGCAGTCATTCGGCGCCCCCGTAGTGATTCGGCGCACAGGGAATTGTGCCCCCCTTGCCCCCCTCATTACTCCCTTGAAAGACAATGATGAATATTGAATGTTATTCAGTTAAACTGATATTGATTCCACACACTCAATTATGTAAATCCTTGTAAAATAGATAGTTATCACGGAAACTTGAATTGAAAAATCACCATCTAAGAATGTAGCAATGCAGTGCATGGTCATTATGGGTCTTCGTATCTGCAATTAAAGAAAATGCATCTTAACAACTTAAACTACCTGTACAAGAATGTGTGATTCACGTTATAGGGGTTGTTCGTTGTGGAACACTACCAACATCGGTACACGAAAAGTAGAAGTGCTGAATAGTCTTAGAATGAAAACAACGGCCGAAGAAAACGATGTAAACAACATTTTTGCAGACGTTTCGGTAACTCCTGCTGCATCAGGAGTTACCGAAACGTCTGCAAAATGTCGTTTTCTTCGTTTCCTTTGGCCAGTATTTTCATTATAACACTATCAACATCTCGTTTCAACAATCCTGGTATCATGATGTAGAAATGTGTTTACATTTGCATTAATCTATTGTTAAAATGAATTAGAACTCTATCACAATTGTTGTTGCAAAAACAATCATTAGTAACGAAAGTACCTTATCCAGGCCATAAGAGAGAAATACTGTACTACTGCTAATGCAAAATAATTTTACAAATCCTTATGATACTACGCAGCAAACGGAGTGAGCACACGCAACAGCAACGGCCATTGCGGAATTTCAACTCACGGTTTATTACTGTAGTATAGATACCGTGTTTAGTATACTTAAATCTTTCATTCAAATACAGCGTTCTCATATTATTAACCATATCAAGTTTTGTGCCCATATAAGGCAAATTGACGCTTAAGATTTCTGCGTAATTATATAAAGCTGGAAGGTTAACCAGCCTTTATATAAATTTACATTGTGAGAACGCCATAGCTATAAAATTGGTTTAGGTCAATTAAAATATTCAAGGAGGTAACAACACTCAAAGTAGACTATCTTAATCGATAAAATGCAACAGATGATGTTGAAACTTAACATTCATAAATGTAAGCAATCAAACTATGGTCCAAGATACATAGTATTGTTACAATATTGTTCAATAACTTGTACCATTAACCGAGTAATCACAAAGGAACTAGCTTGGTGAAAAAATTAATGGACAATTTTTAATCGGAGAAAGCCATAAGGTATAGGTGAGAACTATCAGCATATGCAGCTAAATGTTATTTCTTTCATTCAATATCCGTGGCCAATAGTGGAGCAAGCGGCTAGTTTGCATAGTGTTTTCAAGTATTAATCACAACACATGATTATTGTGTACCCTTTAGCGGAATTGGCACTCAGAGTAACGTGTATAAAGCTAAAACATAACTCAGTCAGCGTGTCCTAATTCTTAACTACCTTATTTACCTTTGAGGACAGTACGCATTGTTCATCAACCTGTGTAGCTGAAATCTACTCCTGAGGCTCGAGGTCTTGTTTTTATGACCGTGTGCCGTTACCTCAATTATAAAGTGAAAGCACGATTCTGCATGTAAATTAACAACTTAGAAAAGTTCCTGTGGTAAAGCCAATAATCAGATATACTAACTTAAAGTTGTTACACCACAATCTTTTAAGGTCTAGTCCCAACCGAGTAGCATAGCATTGTCACGCTAGGCAGGTAAAACAGCATTGATTGACCCAGGGGCGGCCTGGGGGGCCACATACCCCCAAATTTTTGGAAGATATAGTCATTTTGTGCTTCAAGATGCAATATCACAAACAAAATAGCGTCATTCGCCGAAAATCAAACATTTTGACCCCCACCAAGCAATTTTTCCCCCCCCAATTTTTGGTCTGGCTACGCTACTGATTGACTATATTTCTTTCTAATGGTTTTACGGAGTCTTCAAAATCATCATTACACTGGTTGCGCATCATCTTCGTAGGCTTGTATCATGGACCAGCAATGCTAAAATGCACCGGTTATTGGCATCGTAAAGCAACCGATGTCGGATTGACTGTGTTTTGTAGCTAGAGTCACATGATTTAATCATCAAGGCAAAAGTCACTTGCCATTAAATGTGGTACTAGTAGGTAATTGAGGTAACCTTTAAATGGTGTGTCACCTTCAAACGATCACATATCTTTGTGACTCAATACATAAATAAACATACTACGTATATTGAAACCAATATTTAAAGCTTAGGACCAAGTGGTTAGTAATGGCATATAAGTCACAACGTTGTAGAAACATTGTCCGGTGATGTAATATATGGACACAATGTAAACAAAAAATGTTCTAGACTTTGACTAGCATTAGCAAATGGAGTGAACTTTCTACTTGTGTAAACTCAGTACCAAGAAGCTAACAACAACTGCAACTGAGCCTCATAGCCGAATTCAAAATGTCACAACTTGTTTTTATGGAAAGGCGAGAGTTTCGCCTGCATTGAAGAAACAATGAACAATGTTCACTGTATTATCATTTTACTGTTTTATATCACCTGTAAAGTTTGCAGAATATAATTTAGTGATTAAGTTATATTTACCTCAAATCTTAGTATTATCGTAAAGCATACATACAGCATTGCTAGAATATCAACGGGACGTGAGGACAGATAAAACCACGGCCCTACATGATAAAAAGTCATGCACAGTATCTCCACAAAAGTTCTGGAAGTTAATGGCTTTGACAGAGATAAGATTGATTTTTAAACAACTACTGGTGGTTTAATAGATTTAATTGGAACGAAATAGGATACGCAACAGCCAGTGGCGTAGGCAGAAAATTTTCATGGGGGGTTTCATTCAGTGGCATGTGGTGGCTATTTGTATTTGGTGTGCGCTGTTTGTGACGTCACAATGTGACGTCATATTCACATTTCCAAATCAACGTTTTGGCAAAGTTTGTTGACACAATATGCATATTCTGGTGTGCAGACAATTGAGACCAATTCATTTGAGACCATTCATTTGAGACCACTTCATTTAAGACCACGTTCATTTGAGACTACGACATTTGAGACCTGTTCATTTGAGACCACATTCATATGAGGCCTGTTCATTTGAGACCACGTTCATTTGAGACCACAGTCATTTGAGACCACAGTCATTTGAGACCACATTCATTTGAGACCACAGTCATTTGAGACCACATTCATTTGAGACCACAGTCATTTGAGACCACATTCATTTGAAACTACATTCATTTTAGACCACATTCATNTTAGACCACATTCATTTTAGACCANATTAGTTTTAGACCACATTCATTTTAGATCACATAATTTTTACNCCATATCACAGTGAAGCTGTTTTGATTTACTGTGNATCACATTTTTATGATCTGACTTCCACTTCTTTGCGGGAATTATCGTTATTTGCTAAAACACTCGCGTTTATGAAGATCACGTGTCAGACGTTTTGCTCATACGCAGTTGCATTTCTCTTCTTAAAAGCCACGAAATTTTTCTCCTGTGATTTTTTCGACCAACGCAAAACGACATTTTTTATCTTCTTTCATTTTTAGTTGAAAACTGAAACTATTGTGGTGCCTCGATAAAGGAAACAGGCAGGCACGCAAAACATGTTATTCTTTGACGTGGTCTAAATTACCTTTTAGAGGTGAAACGCTCCCTTCCAAGCCCGAGATATGAAGAGTTTTCTGACTTCTGCGGAGTTTTAGAGTGCGGACAGAGCCGAATTAAATGGTAGGAGGGCCCGTGGCAATTTTCACTCTCGGGCCACTATGACGAATTTCCTGACGTGATCGTTTGTAAAAATTACGTCTTCGCTGATTCGCAACGTTCTCGTTTGCTCTTTGTGGTAATCGAGAATGTGCTTAGGCTACTCAACTGCGCATACACTTAGCTGCGAGAAGATAGTTTTCGATACAAGCACTAGATCAGGGGTCTCAAGCTCAAATTGCTCTGTGGGCCACATGATGACATACAAGGTAACCCGCTGGCCGCATTATGACGCTGACGCAACAATTGCGGTACCTGGACGTAATTTTACATCTTATTTACTGCGAGAGGTATCATGAATTATAGGCAAAACATTTCTAGTCGTCTCTACTTTCGTATTAATCAAGTCTAGCCGTCCAAGGAACTTGATCACTCGCTAGCTAAGCACTTTTAAAAATCGGTGAATGAACTACCGAAAATGTTATTCATTTCATTCATTTTCATGCCCGATTTTCCTCTAGGGAGGGTTGCGGGGGCAACATCCACAGGACAACTTGGAATACCTCACGGTCAACATCAATTTCAGATAGTTTTGCTGGCTCCACACCAAGACGGGACCAANCAAGGTCGGAGATGCAATTACTCCACCTAGGCCTAGGACGACATCTGGGCGCTTCGCCGTGGGTTTAGCCAGGAGGGCTTGCCTCACCAATCTTCCCGTGGGAATTCTGGATACCTGGCCAAANTAACATAGTTGTATTCTCTCAATTAGGAGAAGTGGTTCGACATTCAGGGCACTACGAATTTCACAGCTGCGCACTTTGTCGCGAAGTGTCACACCAGGGACGTAACGAGGGGGCACAATGCCCAGGACGCCGAATCACAGGGCGCCGCCGAAAAGTCGCAAGAATGTCGCAAGTTTTTTCTTCAATGCATGACATTTAATCCAAAAATAGCTTAGGTTCAAATATGGAGGCGCCAAACTAGTTTCTTGCACCGGGCGCAATTCATCCTTGGTACGCCCCTTTGTCACACCGTGGACTCTTCTCAAAAACCCTAACTTTGGTGCTTGCACCTGAGTTAAGATTCTTTCGGTCATTACCCAAGATTCATGACCACAGGTAAGGATCAGAGCGTAGATCGATTTGAAAACTGACAGCTTTATGGTGTTTGAAAGCTCCCGTTTTGTGACCACAGAGCGATAAAGCTCACGCAGAACTGCGTTATCATTACCAATCCGTGCATCAATCTCCTGGGGCTCGCCTTCCGTCACACGTAAATACCAGCCCTAGGTACTTGAACGTCTCCACTGCTGCAGTGTAGTGCCGCTCTCTGGCCGCATACACTACCTTGGGTTTGTGGAGACACATACCAAATCGTCTGCAAAAAGTCAACAGTTGATCCTGCAGCTCCCTACTGTGACACCCTCGTCGACTCGGCTGTGACTGTCTATCCAATTCATGTAGACCAGTTGTTTCCAACCCCGGTTCTGAGGGCCACATTCGGCTCCCAGGCACCCTTTGTGTGGCCCTCAGCAGTCTTTCAATAAAACGTCTGATATTTTTTGTAACATATTTCGTTCTGCTGTAAAACAAAACGTGTAAATTGAATTATGTTAAAAAACTTTGGTGAGGCTCTCCAACAAAAGCGTAGGTCTGGATTTAGCTCCCTTCAGCAAAATAGTTGAGAACCACTGTTGCAGAAGTAAGAAAGACCTTAACTACCACAATATCTTACTTTCAAGTCAGAACGATCAAACCGGGTCTGTAGTAGTGTACCGATCTAAAAAGAACTGAGCTGTAATGAGTAGATATATAATAAAATATGCATAGCTTTTGTAGTTGTATGTATTCATGCTGTTAGCAGGGAGTGTGATTAAGATATGATGTCATTACATATTTAAACGTGAAATGCTCGGCACGCCATTGTAACGTGGGAATGTTCACACGCCATTGTAAAGTGGGCAATGTTCACAGAAAACATTACGTCTACAAGCAGTAGCATAACATGTAAGTTATAAATAATTGGTAGCGAACTAGCATTGGTTTGCATAGCAGTGCATTATCAGGAGGTAAAAAATCAATGTAAACAAATGTGAACTTTTCTTGAAGTTTTCATCTGTGGAAAAAAATATATTTTCAGCAATGTAACCAGTTCCCACGCTAAACTGTGCTTTACTTTGCGATTCATCGCTGTTTATTATGAGTGCAAAAGATACAAAATCAGAAGTTTTCAGCTATTTTTGAAAAGTCAAATGTGAATTTCTTGCTAGGAAATGCTTTTTATCGAACAAAGGGCTTTTAAACACATCTTCGCATTTGCGTTAATGCAAATGTGTGCGTGTTTGAAAGAACACTTGACAGTCCACTATGTGTTTTGCGCTCTTTGCATGGTTTACCCGGTCAGCGCTGTTAGCTGGAATCGCCAAGACTGCAACAGACAAAACATGCAACGAGTGCAAAACACTTGGTCAATTGGGACTGGTCTGTGTTTTGATGCTCGGACACAAATGTAGTTTTCCAAAGAGCCGTTTTCTTGATTCTGGTCTTAAGAAATAACAAAAGGTCCTCAGGCATTGACGGTAAATCCAGCGACTGCCCTTCCAGAAATTGTTTATATTACCGTTATCTTGAGATTCCTTTCTGCCAATAAATGTTCTCTTAATCTTCTGAACTTGTGATTGTTGTTTTTTCGCTGATTTCCTTATGGTAAGACGGCTGCTTTTAAAAAAAGTACCGATCAAATTACTCAAAAATGTTTGGCATATTATCTTATTTTTGTGTACTTGATTTAATTCATTTTTCCACCGAACTTGAGGAACAGCGAGACAATTAAAATATTAATATGTGAAAATATATATGAAAACGAACAGAAACCGAAGCCACACTCATGAAAACCAAAGCTCCGGAGCTGGAGCCATGTTCATGAAAAAAAGAGCTCCGGAGCCGGAGTTGTGTCATTTTTACGACGGCTTCCGCAGTCCTGAAATAATCCACACTGCAGCCGGGCACGCAGACGATCCAGAGTAAATTTTAATAGATAAATTGCTTTAGCAACAACCTCAAACGGTTATTACAGTAAATTAACATCTGCGATAAACTGACAAGTCATAGTAGTAGGCTACTGAACTTAACTCAATGATCAATTAGTGATCGAGCATTTTCGCCCCCTTTATGTTATGTCGCCCCCCTATCGCCCCCTTGCCCATCAAAATCGCCCCCAAAGGGGCGATTCCACCCACTTTGAGAACCACTGGGTTAGAGAACGACTCGTCAAGGAACAACATAAACCCGAACAAGAAGAAACCAGAGATACAAACAAAAACAACTGAAAAATAACATGTCAATATGGCCAGCCAGGCTGAGTGTGAAAGGTGGTTCGAAGCGTATGTTGTGATTTCCACCTACATTGATTTTCAGGTGCTCTGGTGAACGCCACTGCTTTAACGTTGCTGCTTGAAAGCTTTGCTGAAAAAAAAACGATTCAGTCGCGGGGTTTTAGCTAACACTGTCAATTCTTGCGCTTTGCTTCCTTACAAACTTTGCGCATTTTAGCTCCTGAAGGCATTGCAAATTTCGGCATCGCGCTAGCTAAACACTGCAATCTTGTTTACTGCTCTTTCGTTCTACAAATCGACTGATGAAAACCTTATGTGACGAAACACGCATAGCATGTGGTGCAAATGGCTTGACATTACCACTTTCATGTGTTTATGATGTAACATAACGATGGTAGCCATCGGAAGAAAAGTGCGTTTCCACCAGACGTTACCTTTATGATGAAACAAAGGTCACAATTCGGCTTGGCAACCTCTGGATCCAGACGACACATGAAGTTACGGGAGCGTTTTGATACTATGTACCAATGGTTCGTAACCGGGGCTGCCCGCCACCCAAGGGGGCGCCAATAAATTTCCAGGGTGCGCGAGCCCTTGCGCACCCTGGAACATGAGAAGTTTGATCAACAAATTTACCAATAAATACATTTGTTTGTACAGCTTATTTAACGTCGGAGGTGCTTGAAACAAATGACAATCACTTTAAAACCACTTCTATACACTAAATAGCAACCACAGGAGGACTAGCTTTAGCACGCCAATATTATCGTGTTCGCGACTTTGTGCAGCAGGCGTGATGCACGAGTAGATAATCATACTCATGCCAAAAGACCGATTATTAGAAAAAAGTTACAAGTAAAATTCAAATAGATTTGCATTGAACAAAAACAAAAATATTTACATTCAGTAGTGATTACCAAAACTGGCAGCAAATCAGAATTGTAGAGAAATCAATAGATGCAGGCCTACTCACTGCAACATCGGAATATAGATTTGTATTGTTGTATCGCTTCCAAATCACAATTTTTCAAAGGAGTATTTCATTTAAAACAAATAACTATCATCACGGGGTGCCCCCTTGGAGTGAGGGGACCGGGTCAATTGCACCCGCTGCTCCCCTTGATCCGGCCCTGAGTGCGGGTGCATTTACAAACCAGCGTGAGTCACCCCTGGACACTGAAGGGCGCAACCTTGCAATATTTCAAATGAATGGTCACCTTGGAAAACTTCAGGTCTCCCGCAAAAAGTGAAAGGCGGATCATAAAAAGTGATACACAGCAAATCAAAACAGCTTCACTTTAATATGGCGTAAAATGAATGCGATCTCAAATTAATGTAGTCTCAAATGAATGTGGCCTAAAATTAAAGTGGTTTCAAATGAAGTGCTCTCAAATGAATGTGGTCTCAAATGAAGTGCTCTCACATGAAGTGGCCTCAAATGAATGTGGTCTCAAATGAACGTGGTCTCAAATGAATGTGGTCTCAATTGAATGTGGTCTCAAATGAACGTGGTCTCAAATGAATGTGGTCTCAAATGAACGTGGTCTCAAATGAATGTGGTCTCAAATGACTGTGGTCTCAAATGAATGTGGTCTCAAATGAATGTGGTCTCAAATGAATGGTCTCAAATGAATTGGTCTCAATAGTCATGGAGCCGCATATTCTTCTACACGCACTCCCTTTATTTTATGTGTCATTGCACTGAATATAAACTATCAGCGCTCCAGGCTAGGATATCGGAGGAAGAAAAACTCAACACTACGACACAGCAGTTAATCACTGCAAAAATATCAGGCTGCGCTTAAAACAGGGGAGTAAAACACATTCATCACTACATCAGAGCAATTTACAACTGCAAAATGAGGCTGCACTAAATTATGTCGAACACGAGCAGTGGAGCATAGAAAGTGTGCGGCTGGACTGGCTGACGCACATCCCGGTTTGCAAGATCGAATCTTGCTAAACTACACAAGAATTGAGAATGCGCATAAAGTACGCAGGAAAACTTTCAATTTTTCCTTATGTATAGAAGTCCAGGAAACTTTGTTTTCCTTTTTGGCTGCTGAGATATAATCAAATGCCTAAATGCTTCTATGTTAAAAACAGCTGTTTTTGAGCTCGTGCAATATTTCTATCATGCTACAGAAATTGGTAATGTAGCCAATGCGGTCAGAGCTTGCGCTGATCACCCTCAGCAGACAAAATAAAGACAATTGTTTCGGATAAAGTGAACTACCGCGCAACACCATCTTAAACATGCGTAGTGGACGAAAGGTCTGCAAAAAGTGGTGAGATGGTTTCTGGACACAGACGATAATCCAGATTCCCACCAAAACCTATTGTTACGTTTTGGCCCGTTTACAATGCTCCTTGACATTTGCATACAAATTTATTCCGTGGTACTGGCATTAAGCCGACAAATTAACAAGCAAAAGTCTGCGAAAGCAATTAAGCTCCTTTGCGCAAGTAATAAAGATTTTGTAAAATATCAAGCTCAAGGGGGTTAACCCCAATCCCCCTTGCGTACGCCCCTGACAACAGCACAGTTTTCTCAAAGTATTCTACCGTAAGCACGATTTTTATCACCATCAAAGTTTTATTAAGAGTCATAACCAGAACCGTCGCCAGAAAGTCGTCAATAGGTGGAGCTTTACATTCGTGCAGGGGGGGCTTGACATTCAAATTTGACAAAAATTCCATTAATTTCTAGTGTTTAATATTTCAATTTGGGGGTCTTGGAGCTTTGTTTGGGGGAGTAAGCCCACCAAAGCCCCCCGTGGCGACGGGACTGGTCATAACTACAGGGTTTAATGCGCATAGATGTTTTAATACAATACATCTTTCAATAGTGGTAAAAATTTTCTACTGCTTGGTAAACGGTATGTGAATAGACAACATCGTGACGAAACTATAGTCCTTTAAGTTTTCTGCGTAGTAAATATGCAGTCATAAATATATCGTGGCATTTATTACATCGGGCCTAGCAAGTTTTATAAAATATTTTCAAAAAAAAATTTATTTTTTACAATCTTTTAGAAAAGGATTTAATCATATTAAGTCACCTCAATTGTGAAGTGATTTTTGTCAAAAAAGTTTCAGGCAGGAACTTGATGTTGCTTTTAGGCCCGGGTTGATGCTTGGTCACAGACAAGAGCCACTCAACAGCTTCTTGTGATAGTCCTGCACGATTGCTGGTCTATAACAGTTGAAAGTTTCTTTGATCACATTTAGCACGTGAGTAATTTTTTAAAACCAAGCTGACACCTTCCAGATTATCCTTGAAAAGAAACACTCAGCAAGTAATATTAAAAAGTCTTAAATCAAACAAGTCATAGCAACAAGTACTTTATGTGCTAGTGCACAAATCTCGCCATATTCATCTCAGGATGCAAGGAAAAATCACATCCCATTTGCAGAAGCTAGTACAGCAGTTTTTGCAATCTTACCCAAGCGTAAAATGAATGCAAACTAAACTTAACGGAAATTCGGACCTATATTGAGAAAGGGATTTATCATAGATGGCCATATACTAATAGCATTAGCAACAATTCATGATCCCAGTCTATAGCTACTACTGTTTTTAAAACGTCAGAGCACCAAAATTAAAACCTTTTGTACACACTACGTACTGAAGAGTTCGGTTTGTCAACAAAGCGTCGAACATATGGCCTTCCCCGGCCTATAACGTCGTAATGGTGTTCCAGACGAGCGACGCTTTGCAAGAAGTAATTAGGCGACGTGATTGTGGCAAGGCAACCTTATCAAAACGATACGAAATCTTGCTCTGCAAAGTAGTGAACAGTCAGGTTGACTGGAGAGGATTACTGCAAACAAGCGCATGCCAAGCACCGCACGTTATTTTTAAAGTCTTCACAACTGGCTTTAGACGGTATTTCTCAGTTCATATCGATTTAACTTACGGTATGCATGCAAAGATGTGCGCATTGTCTGTATATAATAAGCATACATTTAGACTTCTTAGCGTGGAGAAATCAGTCAGTATTTTAAACAATCCGTAACCTGCATCACATAACTTCGGTCTGTAAAAACAATATCCATTTTTAATGTGGTCGTTATGATTGTCTTTACAACGACAGGTGGACAAAATATTATAGTACTGTACTTCACACACTAGATAACAGTTGAGTCTATCGCAGTACCTCAGCCACAAGAATATCTCAATGTGTTTAACTCAATTTCACTCAGGTTCCTCAACATCTCGTGCAAATTTACTCTGGCCAATTTCTTGTTCTCGTTATTAGCGAAAACACAACAGTTCTGTGTACAAATGATGTACAAGAAAGCGAGCGTGTAACAGATAAATCAAAATATATTCAGAACAGCCATGTGGTCACAAATCATAGAGAACGCAATACAATATCTCTGGTTGTCATATCACGCAAGGTCAAGCTCAATGTGTGCAGTACTATTGAAAGAATCGAGCGCTTTTTTACAAGAGGCAATATTTTCATAAACTTTTAAAGTTCTTCCTGTTGCGCGTGATATCTCTAAATCAAAGATATTTGAGTGAATAATGGCGTAATTACTGTCTGCAAAATCTTCACAGAAATTTGGTCTGCTCTTTTCTTTCCAAGACGGATATCATTGTGTTATATATATATCTATAGATTTCTATTTGAATAAGGTTTAGGTTTGCTTTGCTGCTGCTTTTGTGATTAACTTCTGCTGGACTATTGTTCCAACCTTGCCTTCCCAAACTGTGCAGGTGTTGCATTCCATGGGAATGAAACAGAGGAACTACAGAATGGAGGCCTAGGGAAGATCACATACATAAAAAATCAGAGATGGTAAAAAGAAGTGAAAACAGGGCAAAAACAAACGCCAAGGATGAGAACTCTACACTTATAGTTAACTCACTGCTATTCTTTATGAATTAATAGACAGAAATAAACAGTTCTACACTCAACCTTTCAAATGATGCTGAATTATTACAATGAAGAGACAATTACAGAGGCTAAGGCTCTGCTGCACGGCAAAATTGCTCCTGAAAAAGGTTCATAAAAAGAAAAGGAGTGGGAAAGGCAAGAGAAACATTGAAAGATATTCATGAGATGGTAGTAGAACTTGATGCTGACCCTAATAATTCAATACGACTGGTGACTAAAAATACTGACTTTCCTTCCCTTGATTTGAAACATATTGATGCAGCATCTCTTTACCACAAAATAATACAGTTAAGCAAGGAAGTAGAACA
>JGI24158J21664_10001356_pt1 | contig 27333 bp, 13 predicted proteins | sample Ectturendosymbi3_FD_21664 | JGI IMG/M metagenome (IMG submission 21664) | reverse complement strand
CTGGGTTGTCATAACCCTTTCGCATCTAGCAAGCTCTACAAATTGTTTGCAGTTGTTGGTGTTTGGGATAATAAGGACAATACTACAACGGTTTGTTTCACAGCACGACAGACGCAGGCCGCTCATGGAGACAGACCCCATTTGTACATGCTGATGTGAAACGTCCGGCTCCAGTATGAAGGCGGTTAATGACCCATGCTGTTCTTGGAAGGCACATTCCAGCAAGATTGCTGGTGCTGACGTGGAGTATGAAATCACGAATTCTGTTGTTGGTTTCCCACCACTCCGTGTTACACATTTGAACTCGTAATAATAAGCAAAAGGATTAAGAGATTTTTGTTGTCACCAGTTACAAAGAGAAAAATGATAACAGATCTGGCTATTTTTCGCAACACAGAAAATTACTACGCAATAATTGCAACTTTGAGTTTGTTAATCACTTGAAATATTCAACGCAAGAAACATAAATATTCGAAATGATTGTTGTATCTGCGTATTATGTACAGTTTGATGGTACACACAAAAGAGTCTAACCGCTATGATTTTTTAGTTGCGTGACACGCAGAAATGTGGCTGAAATAGGCATAAAATTGCCAGCAGTCTTGTTTAAGGAAAAGACAGTTTAACCCCCGTTAGTCTCTCTGTAAAAAGGCAGGGAGGCAGTCCCACCGCTGCTGCTTTTTTAATGAATACACTTTTCAGTCATTCTTGGAAATACCATGAAATGGGGCAGTCCCGTAGCCACGGGGAGGCTTTGGTGTGCTTAGCCCCCCCAAACAAAGCTCCAAGCCCCCCCCCCAAATTAAAACGTGAAACACTATAAATAAGTGGAGTTTTGGTTAATTTTGTAAAGTCAATCCCCCCCGCAGAACTGCAAAGCCCCCCTGTTGAAAACTTTCTGGCGACAGTTTTGAAATGGGGGTAGGCGATACGTCTTGTAACTGCTACACATTGACATGACACATACGCAGAACAAATGTTGGAAAATATCATTGGCTGTTTTCTGCCAGCGCCAACACTTGCAGCTGAAGTTGTAAGCACTGGCCGAACCACGCGAGCTCTGCCCAGGAGGAATACGTGTTTTTATCATCTGCAGGTGTTCAACAGTACATGTTGATTTGCGAGCGATTTCAGGTCCAACGGGTTTCAATTTAAATCACGTGTCCAACTCAGAATTTTTAACCTGCCTCAATCATTTTATAATTGTTTACTGGGATGGAGTTTTGCGAGAAACACGTTTCCCACAGTTTGGTCGCTTTGCTACTTCACTACATGTAAATAACTCTACTGTCGAATTCAATTCGAATTTTTAAGTGCTTTCACATGCTTTTGCCCATTCCTGCTGACAAAACTAATGGTGGTTCTGAGAAATCGCAAAAAATCGCAATCGCATGTGTCTTGCATTCTAAAGCAATGTGAGAAAGATTCATCAGTTGTTTACAACACGAGCTAACACTTAGCTAGATCAACACTGGCTAACGTGAACACTTAAAGCAGGCGACGAATTAGACTTTTTGCAGCCTGCAGCTTGAAAATATAATTATGTAACCTCGCACGTTGAAACATATGTCTGAACCAGGAAATTCTTTCAAAAATGTGTCAGATACGTAGAAAGGAATTATTTCACATTAACTGTACTTGTGTTTCGATTAACTCTGTGATAAATTGGTTTCCTATAATATGACGTACTTGAATAAGCAATGTATTGTTTTTTTTGTGACGAATTAATGTTTCGCACAAGTCCAATAGATCATACAGCATTGTGTAGGACAGGGTTTCCTAACCTGGGGTGCTGGGGAAGGTCACATATGTGGCTGTCAAAGGTGAAAGGAATGCGTTTGGACAAAGGTGTTAGCCAATGTTAGGGGGTGCTGGACTGCTTAGGCGTGACCAAAAGAGGTGCTGTGGTACAAAATGGTTAAGAAACGCTGGCGTAGGAAAAAACGGACTACGGCCCGTGACCAAATCCAGCCCGCGACAAGGCTCAAACAAGCTCGTATCCGTTTTTTCACCTCAGTAGTTGCATATTTAACAGTCACATAACAAAAATCTGAAAGTATTCTTGCTTGCTTTATGGGCATTCTCAATTCTTGTATAGTTTAGCAAGATTCGGTCTAGCAACCCTGGGTGTGCGGAGTTTCAGCCGTACACCTTGCTTCTGTGTTCGACTGCTCGTAATCGACGAGACAATCGTGTAGCCTGATATTTTTTGCAGTTGCGAACTGCATTGATGTTTTGCGGAATGTGTTTCACTCGCTTTTATAGCTTTCACTTCTTTCCCTCAGTCTCAGTCAATTCAACAAGTCTAGTTTAATCCTGCCGCAACAAATATGCCTCTTTGTCCTTCACTTGCCCCAACAAAGACCCAAAGTGAAAGTAGGGGATCGACTGCCACGATCACGATATGTGAATATATAAACCACGATAATGTGCCCAATGTATCGTGCGCTGCTACCCCTTCAGTGAAACGCAAAATCTCAGTTATCTATGTCAGTGTCACGTAGAACCCCCGATCCTGAAAAACTAGTATAACACCACCAGGAGACACAATCACAACAAAAAATTTGCGGCTATGCTAATCATGCGCCATTGAAGTAAAAAAGCTCATTTCTTTGTGTGTTTGCCCGTACAATGTTTGGAGATTTTGTAAAAATGACTCTGGCTGGAGTCTCCAGTCATTCATTGTGACTCGAGTCATTCGGTAAAAAACGTGTCTCGAGTGGAGTCATCAGAGTAGGTTTTCTCAAAGTGACTTGAAAATCGTGGCGCGTGTCGAGTCATTAACTGGATTCACGCCATCACTGAATCACACACCAAAAACGCCAAGGATATGGACACGTAACCGTACCTGACCCAGAAACGAGGGGGAAGGGCGGGAAAGGAAAACAGCTTTCACGCTCTAGAAAAAGCAGCAAATTAAACATCTGAAGAAATGTCTTCAGAGGCGAAATAATTTTTTGCGATATAAGATGTAACATTTTTTCTTTCATTAACTTTTGATACTGTGCTGCGAGGTTTTGCTAATAATGGATTTCATGTCTGTCTCTCTGTGCTTTTCGTTCAATCCTCGCTCCACCAGTGCTCCTATTGAAAGTAAACTGTAGGAATGTTGAACTGTGAATTGCGTACTTTTTGTAAATTCATTCAAAGCAAGAAACACCAACAAACCGAAACACACAATTGATCAGGAATTCTGTGTTTATTTTTGAATCTCCAAAGTGAGACGTGCACCTTACATGTCCCAACATATGAAATGATTTTCTGTAAAAACGTCTAAACAGCCGTCTGTCCTTCACCAGGGTGTCCCTTCACCGGGAGTGGGGTGAGAAATCACTGAGTGTGGTGCTGCTTTCCCACCGCTCCGTGTTCCACATTTGGACTTGTTACAATGAGCAAAGAGCAGGCCCGTAGCCAGGTTTTAAGGTTTGGGGAAAATGCATTTTTAGGAGTGCAAGATTTTGTTTTTATTGTATGTTAATCATAAAATTTCCGATTGCGGGCCAAAACAGAATTTGGGGGGCACAAAAACATTTGTGGAGGCACTACCCCTGAATTCCCCTATGGCCACTGGCCTGGTTAAGAGATTTGAATTATTTTACGGAACGCTGGACATTATTACATAATAACTGTAACATCCAAATTGTTGATTACTTGAAGTATTCAACGCAGAAAGATATACATGTTCAAAATGGTTGTTGTGTTTGCATGTTAGCACAATTTGGGAGTAAAAATAAAATAGTCCAAACTCAGGGGCGTAACGAGTGGGGCAAGAGGCACAATTTCCCGGGCACCGAATCACTATGGGCTGCCTAATGACTTCGAACATGGGGGTGAAAAACTGGCTTCTTGCCCCGGGCACCATCTAACCTCGTTAAGCTCCTGTCCGAACATCCCTGATGTTTGAGTTCCGTGACACGCAGAAATTTCGTTGAAATCGGCATAAAATTGCCTGTGGTATTGTTTAAAAGAGGGCAGTTTAACTCCCGTTAATCTCTCTGTACAAAGGCAGGGAGGCAGTGCCACCGCTGCTTATTAAGGTCATAAATGTTCCTGCATCCTTGGAGACCACGGAATGGGCACAGACGATGTGTCGTCGGTTAGACAGTGACACTTACACTAAACAAATGTTGCAAAATGTCGTTGGCTGTTTTCTGCTTTCTCAACACTGTAACTATAATTCTTATCGGCACAGACCGAAACACGCGAGTTTTGCCGGGTCGAACATGATGTTTATCACCTGTGTGACAGTGAGGCGCGACGTGACATGAATCACCGGAGCCAGAGGCACCACGAACGGAAAGTGCGCTAAGAATAGCACTTCTATGAGGGAAAGGTGTTCAAGTGGAAATGGAGTGATTTCAACAGGTAAACTCTATTGCTTCTTAATTTCGTAGAGTGCTATTCTGCATGCTGGGCGTTCTGTAGTCTTGGATTCATACTCTCTATAAACGAACGCAGCACTACAGACACAAAATCCAGCTGCTCATCAGTATACGTTGTTTTGCGGGCGATTCAGAGTACGACGGATTTCAGTTTAAATCTTGTCCCCAACCCAGAATTTTTCACCTGTTGGATACACATTTGTTTATTTCGAAGGAATTTTATCAGAAACGGTTTTCCAATAGTTTCACCTTTTGCTCTTCTATAGGGTTGCCAGATGCGTTTTGTAAAAATACCGGCCATTTTGTCAACAGTGACAGATCTAGGCTGCATTCGTAAACGCATATTTAATGGCACTGCATTCTCGAATAAATTTTTGAAAAGAACACTTCTTTGATAATTCATTTATTTTTCATGCTATTTACAATTTCATGAAGCTCCCACAATGGTTGGTTTGAAAATGTTTCAAACAGTGTATAAAGGTACGCTTTGTGAGCATAGTCTATAACCCTATGATAAGCATTAGCAAACTAACCCACTTTAAATGAAAAACGATAACTGAGTGTGAACGGAGGTGTTTTCTTAAACTAAAACAATAATGCACTTAGTAAAATTCCAATTTTATATCTTGTGAATCAATTTCTGAAGTGAACATCTCTCCGTACAATTTGATGGTATATGCTTTTCTACGATAGTATTGCCTGTATGAACACCATAGCATAACTAATAATTTCTAGCGTGCTACATTCATTTCAGTTTGCAACGAACTTTTTCTAGATCACCTGAAACTCTTCAAAAAATTTCTGACAATCTTCTGGACCACTAAGACTGACTGAGAGATGACCTCGCGATTGATTCGCTGGCTCTTGCTTGAGCCAGTTATAGTCCGCTGACGAAATAATGTGTCTGTTCATTCCAGTGGCGGATCCAGACCAGGCGTTTGGGGGGCAGTCAAATAAGATGGCGCCAAAAAGTCTTCACTTGTTTAAATATCCCAGCTTCTCTGCGACAATCGTTGGGTATCACACAAAAGTGGTTACCTTTTGTAGGCAAAGAATATGGATATTTTGTTGGTCGAACTATGCGATCTTTCAGAGAATCACCAGAGTTTAAAATCGCCTTTTATCATCAATTCACAAAAAAGTTTGAAACAGGTCCAAAAAGAAAGGTCCTATTTTTCACAAGCTGCACATAACTGAGAACGCTATGGGTGTCCCAAACAATCTTTTATATCTACAATAAGTGTTTGAAAGATATACACTAAGGCAGTGGTTCCCGAACCCTTTTGTAACCGCGTATACCGGTCAATGTTTTACAATTTTACCGAGGCCCGGGAGTACTCTCGCAACAGTGTTTCCATGGGAAGAATCGACCAATCACATGCCCAGAAATCGAGTGGCGTCACCACCAGTACCTATTCTGCAATTTCGCGGCCCGGGGCTGGACTTGAGGACCACTGGCCAAGCATGCTGCGCGCTAGTGTTTGACGCTGTTTTGGATATCCGCAAATCGGAAAAAAAGCAATGTCTGAAACGTATTCCGAACTGCTTAGAAGTAGAATGGTTCTTCTTACACTAGGAAGTGACAACTTACTTTCCAAGCTAGGAGCCGAAAAAATTGCAAAATGACGATCACATCTCCAGACGAAGCTTGTGCAGTTACATGCACATGGATAGCATATTTATTGTTGAAGCGGCAACTCAAAAACAAAAAATATATGAAAGGCATTTGCTATGATATTACCCCCATTTTAGGTAGCTCTGCTGGGTATTGTTAAAAACGATCTCCCCAAAGCATGACAGGTTCAGTTCACACTGGGCTTGAAAGCATATTGCTCTAAAATACATTTAACGCCACTAATATAAGTAGAATTTCAATAAAGTGTTTAATACTGTTTGACATATTTTGACATTGGACTGCTGATGTGAAAAAAAAACATCAATCTCACTAGCCCAGATTATGAAGAAAAGGTGTGACACTGTTCAAAAGGAAGTAGGGGCAGTCGGGATGACACCATCAAATCCATAGTGAACACCTCCACACTCAAGCTCTAGTCTCCCTGATAAAGTCAATTTCCAATTTTGTGCATACTACTACGAACCCTCCAAACAAGCTTTAAGCCATCTCCAATGCTATGGATCTACTTGTATCGAGGCCAGCAAACACAAGTGAGAAACAGCCTACAACCCATTTAAAACCATGAATCTCAGCTAACCCCACAGATACCAGTGAAAAAGTCAAAATTTGCATTGTTTTTTTCTATTCAAATTTATGTGATTTACGCGGAATGAGCTAGCCCAGGGACTCCAAACGTTTTTGTCCGAGGGCCAAATGAGGTAATACAGAACATGTCGAGGGCCGGACGTCTTACTTGATGTTATTATTTCGGGGTATGTTATATTCTACCAAATCAACAAATTTTAGCAAATATATTATTTTATCATCAATGACAAAATTTATTCGCCGGCTGTAGTTTGAAGACCCTGATCTAGCCAATAAGTTCCGCATTGTGCTGTTGCTTGCAGATTTCGCTAACCATGCCAAATTTGTCTTTTCGTGGCCGGCGCGAGCCAATAAATTTTGACATGCTGTGCTGTCTACGGGATTCCACTTGAAACAAAAGTATCAAGACAAAACCATATGGCCATCAGTCACTGTTGCCAGGTGCACAACCAGGAGGGGCGATAGGCGCCGTACGCCTCTCAAATTTTAAACTGCAAATATTGAACCGTTGAGCAAAAATTGTCATGACCGCGTACAGCCAATTAATCATGCTACCAAGCTGTAGATAGTTGGTATTTCGCCGAAGTTTGTGCGCTAAAGCTGACTGCTGAGTAGCGAGTACCATGGTTTGTTGAGGCGCGTTGTGCTACTATGTAGCTGTCCCCGTTGATGGAGTTAAGTGTTGCAGAATTGCTTTGTTACGTCATAATACCTTGAGCTACTGGGGCACCCTCCTGTCTTTCTCGCTAAGACATCTCGGTCATTTGTCCCGTAATAGTATTAAAACTCGTCGTAACAGTATTCACTAGGCTACCTTTATGACCGAATTGACTTAATATTTTTCGGTCATTGAAAATTTTTCGGTCTATGACCGAAAAAAATTGGCACGCTCAATGCATTTTTGTCAGAAACCGGCAAGTTGTTTGCTAACGTATAGGGGCGTAACTAGAGGGGCGAGGGAAGCACAATTCCCGGGCGCCGAATCACTATGGGGGCGCCGAATCACTGCGGAGGGCGCCGGATGACTGCGGGGGCGCCGAAAAGTCCAGACAATGTCACAAGTACTTTCTTCAATAGAGTACATTTGCTTCCGAAAGACCTCAGGTTCGCACATGGGGGCGGCAAACTTACTTCTTGCCCTGGGCGCCATCTAAACTCGTTCCGCCCCTGCTAACATACAAATGTTGCTATAGCTTTTCACACGCTGCAATATGGTTCAATCAGAGTCATCAGTTCCTACAAGATACTCATCCACTTACCTTGGTGCTGCAAAACTAAGATGCAGACGTAGGCTACTGCGGAGCGGATTCATGGAGTGCACTGATAGCAGACCTGAAACTGTTTTTTCGCTTTGCATGCTGCTGAAATCTTGCGTCATTTCTAAGTTTTCCATATTTATTGCCTTCCTATTTTCACCACTACTTTTCCTTTCAAAGCTGCCACCAAGCATTAAAAAAACTCAACTTGTAACAAAAACAGTCCAATACTGCACAGCCCAACGACAAGTCCAGAACCGTGCTCGCGAAAAAGATCGTGTTTGCGATTGCTGAGCAGTTCTCACGCGGAAGAGAAATAAGGGAACAGGAGTACTATTACGAAACAATAGCAATGTTGATTCTAATCGATAAGAGGCTGGGTCAAAGTCCGTCACGTAAATACTGGAGTTCAACGAAGTGTAAAGCATTGTTTAGTTTAGACTGAGTATTTTTGGCTTCATTTCTACTTCGATGGGCACCAAAAAGGGGCACATTTTTATCAGAAGGACGCCATTTTAAGGGGGCGCCGCAGCTGTTTGGGGGGCGGCAGTTGCCCCAAACTCCCCCCCCCCTGGATCCGCCACTGGTTTAATGCAGCTCGCGCGATTGTGAAAGGCTCGCTAGTCTCTACAATGTAACTGTTGTCCGGTCCATTTCTATGATTTTCCTGCGTCTGCTGCAATAGCTTGCGGTAGTAGTTCATACAACAATCCCACCTACGCCGGTCACACGGTTAATTGCCAAACGAAATGCTCATACAGATCACGTTTAGGACGGCGGAAGATGCTAAGTATGACTAAACCAGTGGTTCTTAACCGGGGGCGTCAATAAATTTCCAAGGGGGAGCGAGCCTTTACGTGGCCTACAATATGGAAATTTGATCACTAATTTACCAAAAAGTAAATTTGTTTTTTCAGCTTACTTAAAGTCAGGGGTGCTTGAAACAAAGGACAATTACTTAAGGGAGGCGTGGTAGACGAAAGGTTAAGAACCACTGGACTAAACAAAAGAAGAGGGAAAACGGAGAGACAATGAGTGTGACACAATTAACAGTTTGCCCGTGTACGGAACTTCGCTGAAGGAATTGTCCTGACAAGATTCACTACTAGATTCTTTCTAATTTGAGAAGTTCTGCGTTAGTTCTTTTGCAGTTACTTCAAGTTATTTATTTTCATAAAAACGGTTTTAGGGATTGGTTTTCAAAATACCGGCTTCTTACCGGCCTCTTCTAATTTAGCAGGAAAATACCGGTCAGGCCGGTGAAATACCGGCCATCTGGCAACCCTACTCTTCTATGAGATATAAATAATAATTTAATTCAAGTGTCGAATTTAATTCTGATTTTGAATTGCGTTTCCACCTGGATTTGTCGCATTCTTATTGAAAAATTAATGAAGGTTTTAAGGAATCACAAAAAACGCAATTATTGCGTGTTTTCTGAACACTATCTTTGTATTGAGCGCAGCGCATGTTCATGCAAGACATGGCCTCTGTTGAAGCTATCAGCAGGAAACAATCAGCAGGTGCAAAATACATCCAGCACTGAAAATATTATTGTTATATATATATTCATACATTCCTTTCCAGTGGCGTACGCAGAAAATTTGCATCGGGGAGGTTTCATTCAGTGGCGTATGGTGGTCATTTGTCTCTGGTGCGCGGTCTTTGTGAAGTCACAATTTGACGTCATATTCATGTTTCCAAACCACCGTTTTGGCGAAGTTTGTTGATATAATATGCATATTCTTCCACACGCCCCCCTCCCCCGTTGTTTTATGTGTCATTGCACTGAATATAAACTATCAGTGCTCCAAGTTAGGATATCGGAGGAAAATAAACTCAATGCTGCGACACAGGAGTTCATAACTGCACAATTTTGGCTGCGTGTTGAAAAAGGGGAGTAAAACACGCTCATCACTGCGTCAGAGCAATTTACAACCGTAAAATGAAGCTGCGCTAATGTCGCGTCGAGCATAGGTGTGCGACTGGAATGGCTGGCGCCCACTCCGGTTTGGAAGATCGAATCTTGCTAAACCACACAACAGGGTTGCCAACCTGTCTTCACCAAAATAAGCAGACCTTGTCCCGAAAAAGCCAGATAGCAGTTTTGAGGCATATATCATAAAACATGCACAGCCACACACAAAATAGACATTAAAGCTCGTCAAAAACATCGATATAACATAATTCCAAACTTCAGAAGCATATTCTTTCCCCGTAATTACATTGTCGTGCATTTGTTTTTTATCAATAACACAGATCATTTTTAGGGCAACAGTAAAATTTTTGCAATATTCTGTGCACCCTGCATGGTTAAGACCCTCGTCGCAAGAGATTTACAATGAATATGCAACTCAGACAATGTTTGGCCAGAGCCAAGCCTATCCGACCGAAAATAAGCCAAAAAAGCCAGACTTTTCTGGATTTTTTCATTTCCAAAAAAGCCAAAGGTGTTAAAAAAAGCCAGAATTTTAAAATCTGGCTTCAAAAAAGCCAAATTGGCAACCCTGCTACACAACAATTGAGAATGCGCATAAAGTACGCAAGAAAACGTCAATTTTTGTTGTGTATAGATGTCCAGAAAACTTAGTTTTCCTTTTCCCCTGTTGAGACATTATGAAATGCCTGAAGGCTTCTATGTTAAAAACTGCTGTTTTGAGCTCGTGCAACAGTTCTATCATGCAACAGAATTGGGTGATGTAATCCATACGGTCAGTGCTTGCGCTGATCAGCCATAGCAGACAAAACAAAGGCAATTATTTCGGATAAAGCGAACTACTGCGGAACACAATCTTTAAACATGCATGGTGGACGAATGGTCTGCAAAAAGTGGTGAGATGGTTTCTGGACGCAGACGATAATCCTGATTCTCACCAAAACCTAATTATTACTTTTTGGCCCATTTACAATGTTCCTTGAAATTTGCATGCAAATTTATTCCGTGGTATCTGCAAAGTCGACAAATTAACAAGCAAAAAGTATACGAAAACATTTAATTTCCTTTGCGCAAGTAATAAAGATTTTGTAAAATATCAAGCTCAAGGGGGGGGTTCCAACCTCAAAACCCCCCTCTTACGTATGCCCTTGTTCCTTTCCAAGCTGTTGTGCTTTTGTGTTTTCAATTGCTTCAACACATCTTGCAAACAAATGTGAAACATGGACGTGCAGTGGATTACGCAAATTGCAATCTACCATTTGTGATAATTCTTCATAAAATTATTTGGTTTCAAATTGCTTGACCAACAGAAACCATCAGCGTTACTCGGCGCATACTGAAATATCTCCAAAAGAATATATGACCTAATCATATGCAGAAAGTCTAACAGCTTATAGAAGCATAGCACTCATGCAGTGATTGCGGGTAGACATTTGAAAATAAAAACGTTGGAAAACAACTGTGTGGTGATTTCTTTTCAAATGCAAATGAACAATTTGGGTTTGTTTCATTCATAGATTTGTGTTTATACATAACCAGACTAAGCAATTGTTTGCAATTTATCTCAGGTTTTCCAGATAAAATCTTCTGCGTTAAGTTAAGCCGGAAACCTCATGTAAAAAAGATGAAAACTCAACTATCAAGAGCTTCTGGATTTCTATCCAAACTTAGACACTACAGAAAACAATCTGTAGTGAACGTTGTCTATAACTCATTCTTTCATCCCTTCGTCACTTACTCCATACCTCTTTTTACCTAGAGTTAACTCATCTTCATGAAAGTATTCCCTTCTATTTGATGACCCAAAAGTATGGTCCCCAATACCAGATTCTATGGAGTCTTCTGCCAACTTTAACTTCAGAGGGCAAATTAAGTAACACACCTCTTACATGAAAAAGATACATAATTATGTATTTTATTAACATTCACTTTATGAGGAAAGAAATGCTGAATTTGTACTAGTTTTAGTAATTTGAATAATGCAAGTTGTTGTTCTCTATGGATCTTTACTTTTTGTTTGTTATTCTTTCCTGTGCACATAACATTTTCACGAACAAATTACACTCTATAATTTTTTATTGTTTTTTTTTTCAGTTTGAAATTCGTCAGTAGTGGTTTTTATTTTTGTACTGTACTTAAACTTTTTGTGATCACACCAAATTTCCGCAATTAAACTGGATTCACTCCTTTGTGTACATAGGCATGCTCTCTTCATCTGTAATTTTTCCTCACCATGTTCTGTGTTTGTATGCTTGTTTTCTAAGTGTGCTTATTTTATTTCCAACTGTTATTTCCTACAGTTTGTCAATAACTAATAAATGGGTTTGGTTTACTAGACGGCAGCCATAGTCTTTCACCAATCCTATGTGACACAGTGACTATCTTTGTTGACATTGGTAAAATCTCTTGCCATTTTGTTTTCATTTATTCTAATTTCCACTGACAATTGGTTGCATCTTTGCATGATGGTCTTTTGTACTGTTTCTGTTTATTAACTGAGTCATACAAAACAAGAAGTCAATCATAATCATAAAATTCTGTTTTTAATTATTCTCGTCTTTATTGAATAAATCATCATCAAACAAAGTACAGAAATGAAGGCGAAAATTTTACGAAAAAGCCCGAAACATAATTCGTTTGGTTACATCTCACTAAAAGTCAGCAGTCTTTCAAAATGTTTTCATTAAGGGTCCAACTGTTTCTTGAAAAAAAATTGTGCCACTCCACATTTTAATATCGACCTCTCGCAATCATATGCCTTCAGTTCTTAGTCTTTTACAGTCACTTCCAGAGATGGTGAAGAGCAAAAAGAAGTAAGATCCAGCAACAAACAGATCTTGTAAAGATATAGTACAATAAGTTCTTTGATTTGCGAATTCATTTCCATACATTTCGTCTCAGTGCTTGGTGACGCCTAGAAAATATAGAGATTGATTTTAAGTTGCATTTATTTAAACCTTTCTCATAAAAGCAAGTTCGCAAATTACGTGGTTCATACAAAGAAACAAAACCATTGAAGATACCAATCAGTTATGGATTATTCACCAGCTTGATTGAGAACTTTTCAGCGCTCTTTAACTTTTACAAATAAATCAACCGTAAGTAATGATAAGATATTTCTGGTAAATATTTAAAATTGAAATCACAACCATTTTTGCTGTTTGTAATGTACGGGCTTGTCACTGTATGTGATCATTGAGTCACTGTGATTTTTTATTGCACTGGTGGTTTTCATTACTGTAAACTCAACACACGGCAACCGCAATTACCAACCATGTGTGTCTACACAATAGTAAAACCAGACAGCACGATCGTCCGGACTAACAATTGTTACTGGCTTAATCCCTTCAATTTAACCTCAAGAAGCCATTCAGTTTGAGTGTAGTCTTTGGTAATTTCATTAGAAACAATTTAAGTCTTCGCTCGAAATAAGCAGTCATTTGTAGGTCAATCAAAAGCTCTTAGTTTTTCGGCTGCATTGCCACCAATGTGGCTGTCTGTTCATTTTAAATCAATAAGTGAACATGTCTTTGGCAAAATCCTCGAAATTGCGAAGCATCTACAGAACTTCCTTCTACAAATTTTGTATGAAAAGGAAACGAGAAAAGGCATTCTTACGTGTCATTTTTTGACAACTACTTTCAAACTTCAAAGTAAAGAAAAAAAACAGGAGTTAAATATTGCAATTAAACGAAACATTCTTGCAGTTGTTTGTAAATATGATGGCGTTATCATCTATGCATAGCATCGCAAAAACACTTTTACCCGAGTCTAAACACTCACAGTACTGGTAATAGTCGTCGCAGCACGTTCCTGACGTCACGCATTGTCTGTCGCAGCGGCAGCCAATAGCAACAAAGTAACGACCGCATCTTCCTTGACACGATCCAACCTGCTTGCAAGTTGGCACGCTATCGGACCATTCAAAGCCCTTTTGGCAGATCAAATCTTTATTTCCTTGAAGGAAGTAGTCGGTTTGACATTTGAACCATATCTTATCACCCACAGCGTATGTTTCCTTTGTCGGCCAGAAATGGCCTTTGAAAGGTGCTGATGGAATTGGGCAAGTTGATTCTGCAACTAGATGTAATCAAATTTAATTTGTTGCTTTGTTGTTTGGAAAATAACGATCTGACAATAACAATTTCCTTTGTGAAAGGTGCTCTCAGCAATATGATATGAAAATTTCCGAAAGCCTTGTGCGATGAAAAAGTTGATGGAAATTTCTAAAAATTGCAAACGTCGATAAAACTTGTTTTTGTCATAGGAGTGGTGTAACTGATGAATCAAATAATTAGCATTTTTCCGTTACGGTGTTCAGCTCGAAGTAATTGCACAACAGATGTAAATTGATAAAGCGTAGTTGACTTCTGTAATGTATCAAATAATTTACAGATTATTGCACTACAAAATAACACCTCGTATCACATTTCCTACTTTTCTGCAAAGTCATTTTTTTAAAGAATACAAATTCTTTGTTTTTACGCCATGGAGTTTTAAACATATATATCTTTATATACAGTCTATAAATGCATATAAAAACACTGATTTCATCAAATTCGAGATAGAGCGTACATACTTTGAGGAAAAGTAATTATTTCATAGATTTAAGCAAAATGTTTAAGAAATAATACGGGATTCTAAAGATTTCTGAAAAGTTATTTTAAATACAGAAACGCTAAAAAGTTGTTAAACCTCGGTTTGTGATCAGAAAAGTTTGAACTTATTTAAAGCATTGACAAAGTTTTTCGCTCGCGGCGTGGAATTTTCAAATAATCGACAGGATTAACTGTAAGAGGTCAGTACTTTGTAAGTAACCTCCGCGGAAAACCCACTGATAACTGAACTTTCCGGCAAACTACTTTATGGAGGTGGCAAAATTTCTAACTTTAACTCACCCACACATGTTGGCTCACGCTCCGACCATTGCCCACTAAGCTGACAAACAAGGTATTGCGGTCCTTCCAAAGTTCGACCGCCATCACAGCTGAACCAGACTTTGCTTCCGGGAGCGTATTTCTGCTGGTAGGGAAAAAAGAGGCCCTGAACAGGTCTGAGAGGAGCGTTGCATCCCACATCATGCTCTTAAAACAAAAAGCTCCTGCCAACCACTGAAAATTTGTTAGTCTCCTGCACAGTACCAGCTGAAAGAGTGTTCAACGAATTCGGTGCTTTCTTTGTGTTTTGATTCACCGAGACAGAAAATCTGACCAACGGAAATCTTTAAAAAATGCTACGTAATCTAACGAGAAAATTTTCTATCTTTAACCTGGGGAAGTTTGCCTAGCTTGGTTGCTAAAACTTGCTTGTTGCAAATAGAGCTCGCATGTTCAAATGAAGTTGAAGATGCGTTTGTGAGAACGATACTTAGTTTAGTTTGTTTCTTAGTTTTCCAGAAGGCGTGCCAATTGATTGGACCAGAGAACGTCCGGGTTTTGATGTCTTCAGCAACAAATCAACGACCACAACACTCGATTCCATTGGCTACTAACGGTCATAATGCCTGATTTATTTTGGCTACAAGCACAAGGTTGTTATAATTACTACGTCGCTTTGTGTTTTTGTACTTTTTTGTCAAACAACAGAATATCAGGTTCATGTTTTGACACACTGCGCTTTTAGCGTAAAGCTTGTATAAAGTTTTTGGTGTAATGTTGAGTCGTATTACCTAAAATCGACGTTTTGCAGACGGGAAACTCGGAGCTCCATTTTCCATCACTGCGACAACGACATTCTGCCTTCCCGGTTTTTTGCAGTTGGTAACCTTCTTCGCAAAAAAATTCAACAACATCACCGACAACGTACTTTTCCTTCAACGGTCTGTACTCTCCATGGGCGACTTCGTGCGGAGAAGAGCATTGAGGCACTGTGCATCACAGATGCAAAACAGAAGCACGCTTATCAAAAGTTGTCATTGTTTTTAATTGCCTCTAACAAAAAGCAACGCTTAATATCAGTATAACCATTGGACAACTGTTTGAAATAGCTTATCATATTCTAAAATACATAATTTTTGCGCTAAAAATTGTATGGGGTTTTATATCTTAAAACGTGACTGAAATGTGATTAAAACGGCCCTTTGCACAAGTTCTGCTGTGCAAGTCACACATTTTACAAGCGTAACAAACGTTTGCAGGACATTTCCTTTCATCACGATATTAGAAAGGGAGTGAGACACTGGTAGGCAAGGCATCTATATGAATTGAAACGCGCTATCGGCATAGTGAGTCGAGCAGACGATTCATCGTTTACGCGAATTTTCTAGAAATAACTACAAGGTCATCAAGTTGCAAATATCAAAAGTCTGCATATAAAAGCATGCTACTGAAGTGGAAGAGCAAACTGAAGGGTTTTGACACAGCTTTTAAATGCTCGTTTCTTATTGTCTCATAATTTACCAACACATTCTGAAAAAACATCGCTCCATTTTCCATTTTCCAAACATTGAACAAACTCGCTTCCTTGGAGTTTGTATCCGTCGTAACAGACAAGACGAATGGAATCACCGACGTAGTAGTTATACTTGGCAGGTTCGAATGCTCCGTTGTACACTGGAGGTGGCAGTTCACACACTGCAATTATAAACACTAAGCCGGTAATCACTTGAACAACTTGAGGAGATGAGATTGGAAATAGAGGCCACTTTAGTTGCAGTGTTAGTCTGAACGCAAGATTTTGTTTTCTGGTGGATAAACCGTGACACAAGCTGACTGGCCGAAAGTTGTTTTGAGCAACAATAGTCCATGTTTTAATATTGAAGGCAGAAATAAAGAACTTACATGATGATTTCTTTTTGCATATAGGGACTTGCTTGTTCCACCTGAGGAAAAACTCACATGTGATTTTCCGATGACCAATCAGCGAATACCCGTCGTCACAACTGAATACTACGTTTTCTTTGATCACGAAAAGATTTTTCTGCGGCTTGAAAGAGCCATGTGAGATCTTTGGTGGAAAGCAAAATAAACCTGAAGAACAAAAGACACGTGTGAAACATTCAACTACAAAGAGAATCCTTGCGGACGATGTAACTGGGGCTGGACCGTCACATGTGTAGTGGATACATGTGATGTGTGCCTTAGTGTTTTGTACATTGCTGATGAGTGACGTAGGTATTTTCTATTTGCGATTTGATGCCACGTATTTGTTTTTGAACAGCTAAAGAGTTGACACGCTAGTCTAATAACACACATTACGGTGATTGACTGCTATTTCAAATCGTTACGTTTAACGCTCAACGCTGTTATTCAACGTTATGCGATGCTGAGCCGTTTTACGCTATGTTGGTCTGGCTTCACGTTCACGTATATTGGTGAGCTTGTCTTAAATCTGAATATAACCAATAGCCTACCAGTTGGGGTGAATCTTGAGAGTAATTAATGAACAAAGTGGTTGCAGCTGCTATATCGTCTTGTTTCGGCCGGCTTGACCACCCACACCTCAAATACATCAAGTTGCCTGGCTGGGAGACCAACCCGCTCCCCTGCAGCAATTATAGGTTGAGCCCTCAATTAGCGGAAAACCGTTGAAATGTAGTAACATCAGCTTCCCATATCACAGTCCCTACACAGGCTTTACATAATGACGATGGATCCAAATTGCCTGAAGGCAAGACCGTTCCTTCTAAACGCAAATACACCCGAAACAACATGACTTTAAAGGTTTGTACTGTATTGAAAAGTCGCTGCTAAAGTATTATGAAGATGTGCGCAGAAGGTTATGAGCGTCCCAGTGGGTTGAACCAAACATGATTTATGTTAAATTTATAGGTTATTTTCTCCCAACAGTGCCCGCAGTAAAGTGTGATTGAAAAATTTTAATTTTCAAGAGCCATGATCTTTCAATTTGTTAAGTACGTTTTGTTTATTGCATTCTGGTGGTAGGAGCACATATAATTGCAGCTTATCATTAAGCTAATTTATAATCATTAAACACACGCCTTGGTCAATTAAGATTAAACAGTTTATGTGATTATTCCGATTTAGCCACTTTTCTTTTAAAGACGTCAAAGCGACATTTGTTTCCAGGCGGCGTCATTAAGTTGAACTTGTTCGTCATGTGATAATGAAATGTCTAAAGACAACTTTGGCAATCAAAAGATCGTTATCTGCAAGTATCAACATTTACATCAAAAAATTTGGGTTTGAACCAATCTAAGCATTCACGTAAACCTTGCTACATCTGTTTCGGTGATTCTAAGGTTATATCCCTCCTCTGTCCTATAAATGCAAATGCATTGTTTTCTGCCAATACCTGATCTTACAAATTTTCAGGTAACAAACGGGCATAGTACTCCCAATACCATCGAAAGTAGTATAAGAGAAATTAATACCTAGAATACACCTTTACTGTATATGGGGGTAATTTGAAACAGCACCGAGCAAGTAAAACGTACTCTTCTGTATAGACCACCGAGAGGGTGTGCTCTTTTTTAAAACGTACTCTTCTCTATAGACCAGCGAGAGGGTGTGCTCTTTTATAAGGACAGCAGCCAGCGGCTGAAGTAGCTGCAGATGAAACTCCAACTTTTAAGGTTTAAAGTCGCACACTTCACTCTTGCTCATATTTGTTTCAATTTGAAGGTAACAACCTGGAATCACTACAAAATTTTAATCTGCGCCTTTACTGTACGTCGTTATTTCTAAAGTAGAAATAGTAATAAGAATGCTTTATCGAAGAAAAAGCACGTATTTTTTAATCCTTCTGTTTATCTAAAAGTCCACCTCATTTTTCCTTACCAAGAAACGCAAACGTTGCTGAAGATATGTGGAACAAAGCAAGTAACAAAAATAGAGAAGCACTGTTTGTGGAGTCCATTTTTCTCTGTAACGTCTGCTCTACTGTAGATCGTTGAGGGTTTCTGGCTTTTTATATTGGTGAAAAACAATTTCCCCACGCAAAGGCTAATGCCTGTAGTTAAGTCAAATGTTTACAAAAATCGACATCACTGTTTGTAAAATCAAACTGAATTGTCTGCAATTGACGCTAGAACAAAGACACGAATTCAAATTAAACGGTCTGGAAAAGTGATTTGAAAATAAATGTTTGTTTGTTAACGTTTCAAGATATTATTTTCGCAAAACTGCTAAAAACATGTCAGTAAACGCCGTATAATGGTTTCAAAACTCAATTGTTGTCATAGCATTCAATTCAAAACGCTTTCGGGTGATTTTTTGGCGAAGAATGTTTTTCTGCAGCATACAAGGCAATCAAAAACTAAAGCAAATAAAAAGAATTTTCGTTCTGCAAACCAGAGTGATGCTGCCTTTAAAGATTTATTTTATCAGTTTTGTTTTCGATATGCCAAACACGTTTCAGCATAATGGAAATTCCGAGGAATTGCTGAAATGTAAAATATGAACTTCGGAATCTTTATGTGGCCTCCGTTCATGTGTCTCAGCGTTAGCCGTTAACCTGATGTATCCCTGGCAGTTCCTACTTACTCAAACTCGGGAAAGGAGTCCTTCCAGATGAAGAAAAGCATAATTTTTCCAACTGTGCTAACGACAAACAAACTAAATAGCCAAATTTTCCGCAGTAATTTCTCCAATGCACACTTAAACTAGACAGATTTCCACTTTACTCAGTTGAAAATGCTTTAAACCAGAGTGGATTCTTCATCAGAAACGTTGCTTTACATTTGAAACAAGCTTGCAGAAATTTAAAATGTTGACGTTTTGAAGTTCAATATTTACACGTAGAGCAATTACGTGTACTGTAGTTGCACGCGCAATCATGATTATCTTTGTAGACAAAAAGGCAATGACATAGTTCAACAAAATCCGTTATGATGAAATGCTCGACGTAATAATTAAATGTGTCCGTCGGACAAAATTGTTATTAATCACCTCTGAGTGCGTCAGCAAGCTATTTATTTCAATAAGGTATCCGAATTATTGCGCTCATTCAGCTATTACAAAAACAACTGCGATGAGCAAATATCTTTCACGTAACACTGGTCGAAGGTATGCCATTTGGAGACAACGATCAGAAAGGCTTGCGCCACGAGCTTTTGGTAAACGACAATACATTGCATAGACGTTATTCTAAGATTCGAGAAGGGCTAATGAGTTTTTTCAACAATTTCTTTCAATACAAGTCGAAGGTACGTCTTCAACCTCTCTTTACTTCATTTTAATCAGTAGTTATGTTAACTCAACAAGTAATGGTTCTCAACGTGAGCGGCGAATTCTTGTTTCAAAAAAATATTGCCAATCAAGGAAAAGATGCTTCTTTTCTTGTGTTACAAGCGTTACAAATCTTTACCCTTGCATTCAGAATTTAGAGATGAAATACTTAATAGAATGGATCTGGAGCACTTTTGGTATGTTAGAGCAGGTGCTCTATAGATGTCATCGGGTAATGGGAATATGCCGCAGACTGATCCACTAAGCCGATAGACGTCTCGTGGTATGTACCCCAGACAAATCGACCGCAAAGGGTGTAGGAAAAAATGAAAAAAAATTCTACAGCAGGTCCTAGATAATTGTCTGTTTTTTGTTGATTTTTTTCTGCTTTTGCATGAGATGTGGATTTTTGACTGCTGATGTAATCCGTGTTTTCGTACCGATTGTGTCTGTTTTTTTTGTGGAGCGCCACTTTGGGCAACTGTCCTCAAACGACTGAAAGCTTTTTGGGCACTAAACATGGCTCTTCCTGATTTTTTTCTGGCAAACGTACTAGCAGGTTGCGATCAGAGCGGCTACGCGCTACTAAACGAGGGCTGATGGCAAGCAAGCCAAAATCTACCATTTTCAGCTTGAATCGGACGAAGATTCTTTTTTGTTTATTTTCATTTAAAGCCTGTTTGTTTCACTTGCAATGCAACGGTGACCTTGGAACAAGAAGGGAGTCTAGAGCGGCATTTTAAAACAGTACACGAGAACCGCAGGCGAGGGTTTTCCGCAAAAAAACGCGTTTACGCGCCACAAATGGCGTGATGCGCAGCTTGCAGCAGGGCAGTCAATTTCAACAAATGGAAAACCCGGTGTAAGGCAGTAACTATCACTTCCTGTCGCGTCCGTCACGTCCTTGCTAAACACAAGAAGTCGTTCAAAGGCGGCGATATTGTAAACGAAGCCTTTCTCGAGGCTGCTGAACAAGGTTTTGACGACATCGGAAACAAAACATAGGTTATGAAAGCCATTAAAAATAAGTGCAACTCTCCCGAAATACTACTACAAGACGATGTGAGTGGATGTCTGTGGGTGTGGAGGGTCAACTGAAGAAGAATACTGATGTGTGTGAGTACTTCTGCAACCGATTTGACGAGCAGACTGATGTGGTGGATTGTGTGTTTTAATCAGGATGGTTTTTGAAGAGATCAGTAGCAAGGAAGAGCTGCACACCATTTTGCCTTTAAAAGGACACACCAGGGGTGAGGATATATTTAATACTTTCATGGGATTTGTCAGCGAAAAAAACTGCTGCTATTCAAACTGATCTTCATCACAACTTATGATGGGTCTGCTGTGAAGGGCTACAACCTGGAGGGCGTGCAGAGGTGAGGCAAACGAGGCCACGGGCCCGGGCATCTAGGGCAGGGAGGCATCTAAAGCAGGCCTTTAGCTACGGGGGTCATTCGGGATCAATGCTCCCCAAATTTTTGTGCCCACAACAATTTGTTTTAAACTTATAATAAAACAAAAAGGTTGCCCCTTTAAAATGTATTTTGCCCCCATACTTGGCTACTGGCCCGATCCAACGATTGAAATTACAAAAATTCCTTTTTATTAAAGTGCTGGGACTATATGCTTCTTTGTATTATAAGGTTTCTAACACATGCTGCATGGACCTAATGGAAATTTCCTGATGGAGGCATGCAAATGTATGCCAGTGGCCCGAGAGAGAGTTGAAGCACTGCCATCGTTACCTTAAGGCCTTACGCTCTATCTCTCTTCCCCCTTTGTCAGCTGGCCAATTCCTGCTAGCCTATTGCTAAACTGTGACCTGTAGTCTTCAAAGTATCTCTAGATTCTCTCCATCTATAGAGCCTTGGTGGTTGAGCTGGGAGGTGTGAAATGTTCGCAAGGGGGCTTGAGTATGCCAGCAAAATATTGTTGAAAAATATTAAATGCATTGCATTTTTCAATGGTACATTTATTAAATAAACGCCATGATCAAAACAAAGCGGACAGTACAGTGAATAAAAACCGAGACCTCTAAACTTTCTTGTTTTGTTCAAAGTTGGGTGTATGAGTAAAAGACTCTTCATGCTACACGATGATGTCTTCTCTGCTTGGTTTCGGTCGATTCCTTTCAGTCGATCTAAAAAAGTAGGTAGTGCAAATATTTTCTGATAGGAGAGCTCATTTGGGAAAAAGAACTGAATTCATTTAAATGTTTTAGTTGAATAAAAAATGTTATTTTCATCTGTTTATACGAAACAATATCCTTTCCTTTGCTATTTATTTACATAAAGGGTAGCAATGCATCAAACTGCATGGTTGTACAATTTTAGTACTGTTAATAACAGAAAAACTAGACAACTATATCTCCTATCATGCCTCGCAAGTGCTATCTTTTTGGTGGACCTGTCTGTTGCTTAGTTGCGTGCATAAATGCAATACATAGTTCCTCAATGCATACCAATTACTAGAAGAATTTTGCTTACAAGCATATGCGTCAGGTCCACAGAATAAAACAAAATATTAAAGACTAACGCATTAAAAACATAAAATACTCTTTGAAATATGTTTAATTTATTTTTTCAAAACTTGTTTTTTGTGAAAACTGATTTATACGTAGTACCAGCGGCGGCTCGTGACTGTGATTCGTGGGGGTGCTGTAACTCCTCCCAACAAGATTTTATAAATACCGAAAAGCATCAGGTTTTCCACGGCGGCGCAGCCTGCTATGACATATGACATTTCTCTCCCTACGATCCAACTGTGAGACTTGCGCATATTGCTATTATTTCAGTGACATGCTATGGGATGAAGAACTGGTGTGGCACTGCTATCTCTAAAGTTATAAGCAACATTTCATCTCCTTATTTGCTGATCCACTGAAGTCAGCCATTATCTCACACGCATAACGTTGCCTTCACGGCCATTCAATAAAAAAGAACGTTTCTTTTGCACCACAGTGGTGGTCTTAAAAACGTCACAATTTACTAACTGCAATTGTCCCAGTCGCATTGAGTCAATATATCGAGAACAGAAACACCCATAGGTGATCAATGATAATATAACACATCCGTATTAGAGAAAAAAGTGCCTTGTCAGGAAAGACAAGCAATTGTTATTCCTAGAAACACAAAACACAGTTATTTCATTTGAGGTCACTCACTAAACGATGCTGCGATCGATTAACATTTTTTTCAATAATAAATGCAACCAGCCATAGTCTGGGATTTGTTGAAACACTGGGTGTTACTCGTGCTTTCTAATTTTAACCGTAGGACAGTATTTACGTCAGACTTAGTTTTGATGTAAAGGGTCTTTTTCACAAGCCCACTTGACATTTAAACTCAACCCGAATTTGAGCTTGACTTTTAAAACCTGTTTCAATTCTGACTCAATTAAAAATTGTAGGCCTGCTCCAAAATAATATTCTACGCCTCTACGGTATTTCTAATTTGAGGCTAAGGAAACATCAAGTCAAGCATGCGCTCAAGGCGCATTCTGGAATACAGCCCATATAGACTTTCTACTAGTCAACCCAAAATCACCTTGTATTGCAATTCCAAATCCGAAGAACCCCATATGCAACATCACCTCAGGGAGAATTTCAACCTCTTGTAGTATTAAAGCCATTAGCCAGTAGGTAGTACGCATTTCACATCACCACCTACCAATGAGGTACAAAGGGACTACAGTACAGCCCACTGATAACAGAAACAATCTTGCGCAAACAGGCATAACGTCTTGTCTTATTTCATTCTTAATTTTTCACTTCACGTTTCCGCTGTCTAGCATAAAAATACATACCAAATGTAATCACTGAAAGCAAGCCTCGTTACCAGTTGAATACAATGTGTTATATCACGTTGCATTGTAAAGCTTCAGAGCCCACAAATCAATTATGCTGGTTGTCACCAGCACTAAGACGAAGAAAGTGACTCTGCTACCTGTTACAGGTCACTGCACTTGCCAGACCGGCGCTGCGAAAAACACAGCTACAGCTCGCAATTCCTAGAGATGAGCATTGCACTGGACTTGGATCCGACTGGATCCGGACTATGACGAATTTTGTTGATTTTGGATTGGATCCCGACTGTAAAATGCGTCATAAATTTTGGATCAGGACCGGATTTGGACTGAGTTAATGAACAAGAGTTGCGTGATTTTAGTCATTCAAAAGCTGTATTTTGCTTAATTTTTGGACTTATTTGGACTTGGATTTCAAATTTTTTGAACTTTATGGACTATGGTTGGACTTGGACTAAGTTTCAAAAATTCAGGACTGGATCTGAACCGCAAAATATAACAGTCCGCTCATCTCTGGTAGTTCCAGGTTGGCTACGCTTGATTGTCAGGCCACAACACTTACAATACTTTGCTATATAGCCAGATCGACGCTACAAGCGCTCACAGCTCCAGACTTTCGTCATTTGCAGTGCTTCCCATGCAAAGCCAAACAGATGTCTAATATTTCGCTTTGTACATAAATTTTTGGGAAGGTAGAACACATTGTCAACTGTTCTTGTTAATGCAAATTTAGAAATCAAAGTAAGACAATAAAACGACCTGAAAACGAAAAACGAAATTTACCGTGAAAAAAGGGGGTACTGCAGCTCCGCAGTGCCTGCATGCGAGCTGCCACTGTGTATGCCTACATTTTGCACATTCCTGAATACAAAACTATAATTTGGTAAGTGTCATACAATCAAGTAGTTGTCCTGGACATTACCAGAGTTCTGCACCGTCCTGGCCACACCAGTGGGTTTATTACACTGTGCACGAAAAGTGAATTTTCCCGAAAGTTCCGAATCATCATTGTATAATTCAACAGCAAACGTTTTGTGGAAACGTTAAAATAAAAGTGATCGGAGTCATTTTTTGCTCATGCTCCTGTTCCGAAAAAAGTGACTCCACCTCCTGCTCCGAAGTTCATTAAAAAGTTACACTCCAAAAACTTGAAATCAAGAAATAGAATCAGAGCCGCAACCAGCTACTATTTTCGGTGGAGGGGGCAAACTGATGTAACTTGTTATTGTAGCATTTTTGGAAGGAAATGGTTGTTACTTGTTGTTGTACCTAAAAACTAAACATGTTCTTGACAATTGCGAGGGGGACAATTGCTCATCGGGTTCCGCCCCTCCTGGTTGCTGACCTGAATAGGAATCCTATGTTGTTCTCATCTGAACTAAGTTTCGTTTAACTCTTTCACCAAAGTACTTTAGGCGCAATCTAATGCTATCATTTCACTGCACAGATAAAGATCCATAGACTGCATTGAAAACATGTCATACCACCTTATCCACATAGTGTAAATTTGCAAGATAATCAAGGCATATATACGAATACCCTGAAGTAAGCTGCATTTCCGCTGGCTAGGCTGAAACCGCACTGCAGTTGTTACATTTCAAATAGATATAGTTCCACATTGTTATCTTGTATGTTTCACTAAAAATAACAAGTTGTGCATACTGCTTACAAAATAAGATAGAGCGCCGAGGTAAAACTTCTAGTAACCGGCATAACTACCAAAACAAAATAAATTACTCGTGTGATATAGCATTGGCACAGCCAGAACAGAGCCCATCAGCCTGCCATCTTCCCTCATCCGCAGCAGCCTGCACTAAATCATTCCCTACCCAATGCAACCATGAGAAAGTAGCCATGCCATCAATCTAACAATTAGGCAGTCAGGGCAAATTTTGATTGAATGAAAGCTATTATCCGGCTCCTATAAAACCTAAAAGTTCACTCCTGCTCCAGCTCCGGGTTTGGTGTTTATTGATAATTCCGATTCCGGGTCCTGCTCCGGCAGAAGACCTATACTCCTTCCAGAGCCCACTCCGGCTCCGTGATCGCCTCTGAAGCCTATCGACCAATACCAGTCTGGCGCTGTAATCACTGGCGTAAACATCATGCGATCTCCTTGATTTGTGGCGTTCACCCCATCTATGCTTGTGCTTGTCACACTCTCCATGTGTTTTCTGGTTCAACGCTTTGCATTTCATTGAATAAACTAGTTGACAACGTGGACGAACAGTTGTTTTCAAAACGCACTACATTGTTTTCATTTAAATAGCTGTTTCCGCTTTTTTGTTTCTTTCAACTTTTAGTTTCTTCTTATTTTTCCCTCAAGAAAATGTTTTATTATGTGCAAAAACGTTACATGTTAGATCAAAATTATAAACAATGAAAAGCTCTAGGTTTGCTGCGCTGCTTTCGTGGAATCAGCCGACTGCTCTGCCTTCATGATTTTGCGCTGATTCGGACTTGCACATATCTGCGTTGAAGTAATCAGTCACCACAAGGCGACGCAGTCGAATCTATCAGCAAACTTTGCTGGTAGATTCGACTGCGTCGTCTTTGTGGAGACTAATTACTTAAACTCAAAAGTACAAACAGTAACATAGCATGATAATCTGCTTCAAGTTTTCCGCAATGTCAATTATTTGTAACCTGTTGCTTATCAAGTTGCGCAATCTGTATACTGCCACGCACGGCTTCCTGAAGTAATGTTAATCAAAAGCCGTTTAGTATTTCGTAAGTACGTGTCAGTCACAAGCAGCTTTAGTAACCCTTTATGTGTCGTGATATTCTTACCCAGCATTGTGGTTTAGACTTGATTTGTTGCTACTTGCCCATGCCTTACGCGAGTATTCTGTCGCATTTATATGCAGATCACACACACTTTATACACACTTACAGTGTGCATAGGTAAAACTTAACAGATTTTTGTGAAACTTGTGCGGGATGTCTTATCAAATTAATCTGTGCATGCATGTGTTGATATGAATTAAAAACATTAGGGAAAATTTCTCGCTACACTTAAATTTCAGTTGCGGTCGATAACCCAAAACCAGCTCAAAATATTTTGTGATTTGCAGGAACACAAGATTTAAAAGAAACATATGAATATCTATTTTTTCACAATAAAATAAAAGCGTGAAGAAGTCTTCAACACTTTTAGATTCAGAAGAACTATCCCGTCGTGGATTCGTAATTTTGTTCACAACAAACACTGAACACACAAATTAGGTGTTACAGTATGTCTGCAATGAAAGCTGCAGTAAAACATTTTCTACAGTTGGAAGTATTTTTTAATAAATCATAGCAAAAATTCATGATACTTTAGCAGAAAACGTGAATGTTTTGAAAACGTTTATCTTTACTTTCTAACGAATTCTTCGTATGAAAAAGGCTTTTTTCGTAGCGAAGGTCGGGCTTAAATATGGACTTACTTGCAAATCACTACGTTTAAAAAGAAAGTAAGTCTGAAGAGTCAAAATTTTCCAAGGTATTTTATGAATGCTCACCATTGCTGCCTGACTTCAAACAAGTAACGAACAAGGCATTGTAAATTGTATCTTTTGTAATGTGCAAAAATCAAAACAGTTCTAATCAAGTACTGTAAGCGCAG
>JGI24158J21664_10001355_pt1 | contig 27337 bp, 16 predicted proteins | sample Ectturendosymbi3_FD_21664 | JGI IMG/M metagenome (IMG submission 21664) | reverse complement strand
ACAGTATAAACCAGCGCGCTTATAGCCTAATACATCAAGTTAAGAAAAGTAGAATCCTTTTAAGATGTTACTTGCAACTGCTTCATAGCGACAGTTGGCGTCAGTAATGAGTAGTGATCGCATTTGTAATCATGTTCATAACGCCATAAATGTTGCTTAACATAACGCAATTCATTTTTCATGCAAGCTTTTTTAAATTAATCTGCGCTAAACTAGGCATCGGTTGGACTTCTGCACCTAAGTACCAGCCAAACTTTTCGTGCTGCGAAAACTTCCGTATAACGGGAGTTTATTCGTACACAACACCTGCACCTGGTAGCTTCAAGCACTGCGAAACTTCCCGATGACACTTTTGTTTCCGCACGCTCCACGGTTAATCTTGTCTGTTTGTTTATGAAACCGCACCTTCTAGCGTTGTTGTAAGATAACTGACTTGACTTGCTTTGTTGTGCTTTCTTGCGCATGTTGTCTGGATGCGTGAGGAATATAACAGCGTTTTGTCAACTCCTATTGAGGCCGATAATATCGGCCGTTTTGGCCGATACCGATATATTGGTAAAACCCAAATATCGGTCGATCTCTAGTTTTTATATGCTCCGTAGACAACGCATCCCGGACGATGCTTGTTTCCACTATCGTGATTCTGTAAAAACATTGCAGAAGCTTGGCAAGGTCATTACCCACGTGTGCCGCAGATTTGCAAAAAAATTATGCTGGAGTCCCATTGTGCGAAGAGTCGCAGACACTGTTATGCTGTTCAGGTGCTTTGGATACCGCGAGCGCAAGGAGAAAATGTCCACTAAAAAAATAAGAAAAACCCGAATACTAATCTATAGTTTTTAATGCCAGTATAAATGTTCAACAGCTGTTGACAAATGGTGCCCTTGCGCGTGCGCAAGGTCTCGCTCCGTGTTTCAATGCTCCACGGTCAAAAGTTCACTTTGCCCTTCGCAGAACTCCCTGTGCGTGTGCCAACCGATCCGAGTCGAAGATCGTGGACGGTCGGCAGCAAGATTTCTTCATTCATTCGACCACCGCTACGTCATCAAAACCTTGAGCAGCGAAGATATAGCGGAGATGCACGACCTCTTGCCTCATTACCACAAGGTATGATCTAGCAAAGCGCATGGCTTGCAGCGGGTGTTTGTGAATTTTCAAACTGCAGAGCCCACGCTATACTTTATCGCATCAAGCTGACCGTGAAAGACAAGATCTAATATCTTGTACAAGCGGTGAGATACTCTTTAGTTTCTACGTTGCTTACTCTGAAAACAGACAAAAACAAACTGTCGATTTTCTTTTATCCTAAAGATATGTTGTGTGATTGGATGGCTAAGAAAATATTCCTAAAAGCCCAACCGTACACGTGTCTTCTTGTGTCGAAGACATTTTAAGTACCCGAAACGTAAGTTGTGGATCTTTTAAAAACGGTCTCGGCAGCACTCTAAAATGCATGTATCGTGTAGTAGCGACTGTGCCGATTCTCTTTAATAATAGACCTGAAAACTTGTTGCGCATGCATCGACTCTGATATTTAGGACTTAAAACGTGTTTCCACAAAGTTAAAACCATCATCTGCTGCTTTTAGATTTGCTTATCTTTTACTGATCATAAGGTTCATAGCAGCACAGTAGCTTACCACATAAAGGGCTGGGAAGATAATTGTGTTTGTAAACCCATTCACTGTAAATGTTCTAGAAATACCATTTCAGATCATCAAGATTGAATTGTTGCTGCAATGTTTTGTGCAATCGTGTGGTAAAGCGTTTCCCACACCCATCGGCTTACCTTGAATGCAACATACTCTCATATTCGTTTGTCAGATATTCCAGCAAAACAGTGCAGAAGAAAACACCTTGAGTGAAAGTAGTTTGTTTGATTTCATCTGACATTTGAAAAGAGAACCCGTAATAGGCTCGTATGGGTATGTGGTACCTTTGTGTGTTGGAAGCCTAGGTTGATTTATTGATTGACTAAAGCAGCCAAAAGTAGTGAATTATTAATTTGCCTTTAATAAATAATAAATGAACGAAACGAGCAAACTAAATTGTTGGGCAGAAGAAATTTATAACCAAACTGAGTGACTCGAGTTATTTTTAGAATGTAATGTAACCCTCGCTTAATTGTCGAATATTTTGCTTCGGCACAGGTTTCTGAAACCAAAAGTTACGTTTCGTCAATCGCGTGTCGATAGTTTCGTATTGATAGTTGTCGATAGTTTCGCATTATAATTGCAGATTAAGACTACTACGCGTTAAGTTGGCTGTACTGAGTTTACATCGGTCGAAATAATTCTATTGAAAAAAAGTAAGGGTGTCGAGAGGAAATTTGTTTTTTCTAGTATTCTCTTGCTGAAAAGCAGTTTATTCTGTTTTTACTAAAACTTTTGCCTTCATCAAGCAGTTACACCGACGCAAAGTCCAGCACAAATTACTACCAATGTTACGTTTTTGCTGGAGGCATTATGACGTTTCGACACGATCGTCACTTGTGCTCGCGCTGGCAGCTGATCGCCTCCGATTAGTAATATCGATAGCGCTCTCTCATGTTGAGGCTGTTGCGAGATGAAAATTGCTGGTTAGGTACAACGAACAGGTTAGATTGCACCGGTTGCACAATATTTGAAAATGCGCTCTATCATGGCTGTCGCGTTGAAAAAAGCTCCAAGATTAGGTGTAGCGCAAGCATGTGACAAGTGGCAGCGCGACAGTTTGTAATGAGAAACAACTGAACACAGAGCCAGTCCTCAGCGCTCTCGCTTAATTGAAAACCAACCTTTCCATGACATACAAATCCGAATTCCTGAAATTTGCAACAGCTTCCACGGTGAAAGACGTTTTCCTGAATGCACAGCAGTGCCAATGAGTTAATTCCTTAAGATTATCGGATATCTGCGTTTCAAGTACATCACAATACCTTCAACTACCACTATTTCCCCAGATTTCGCGACAGCACAGCTACTTATCCCTGACGAAGCTTTCATCAAAAATTGGCCATATTGATTTTTAAGAAAACAATTAGCTTTTATGTGAACGCGCGCTCTACCACTGGCTGACCACTCACAGCAATATGAAGTTATGTGAAATTTAAACCATCCCAGGAAATGTAACAAATCTTGTCAAAAATCTCTGATCTACGTAGTTCGAGACCAGATGAACGTGGGAAAAAACCTCGTGGTGAAGCGTGTTTTTTGCTGTAAAACGCATTTTTTTATTACATTAAAAATAGAAAACGCCACGAAACAAATAATTCGTCAAAATGAACCTGTACATCCGAGGAACGCATCACTACTTCTCAATGTACTCACCACCTCATGCAATAGCTGTTCCCTATCTTCCAATAAGGTCATGTATTCCAGCTTTGTAAGACTCAGATGATTGCTTAGCCAGTTCTTGACAGCAGCTTTCACTTTGTCATCATTGTCATAATGTTTACTTCTCAATGCCTCCTTTATTACACCAAAGAGATAGGAGTCTGATGGTGTTAAATCAGGTGAGTACGAAGGATGTGGCAGAGTTTTCCACCCAAAAAGAGTGATTTCTTCCCTTGTTCTGATACTTGTTGGTGGTCGGGCATTGTCATGTTTAAAAAGAATTTACCGATCTCCCAGTGCAGTCTTACTCGTCTGATTCTACCTCTAGGTTTATGAATGGTCTTGATGTATGCTTTGGAGTTGATTGTTTCATCTCATGCTACAAAATCAGCTGGAATAAGTCCTTTGGCATCCCATATGACAGTGGCCATTTGTGACAGTGGTTTGTGCATCTATGTGACCAAAACTGTTTTGGCATTGCATTGACAGGTCTTTGGATTCTGGTTCTTAATGATGCATCGAAATTTAGTCACCAGTTAAAACTCTTCCGAAGTAGCGTTTCATCTTGTAAACACTTCTCAATCTCTTGTGAATGTTGGCCGGAGTTCCTCCTTCAACAACAAAGAATTCGATTACTTTTCTTCATTTAAGATGGACTTCTAACGTGGCTGCCATTGTGAAAGAAATTCAGTTAAACTGTATTCCGTACCTGCATCCAAAAAACACAATTAAACACTTGAATCTCATGAGTGTGGTGTGTGCCTTAACACTCACACCAACTTCTGACAAGAATCGTCAAGAAACTTGCCTCGTGCGACAAAAATTGCTTTACTTTTACTCATCTTCGCACAAGCAGCGCTTACGGCGTTCACTTCATAAAAAAAATTTTATAGAGTTTGGAAGGCCGTCTTACTGAAACGAATTTTTATGTTTGCTGGTGTTCGCGAAGTCTGTTGCATTTAAACTTCTTCAGGATCTACCGCAAATATCGCCCGATCACCAGTTCTGCAAAAACAAACGAACTCGTTTCATATTCATCTATAGCAGCGTTTCTTAAAACATTTGTGGGTCACGGACCCCTAATACATCCTAACAAAAGTTACAAACCCCTCAAGAAGAAATGTTGCGATAAATATTCGAAATTAGGTTTTAGTCGTCATAGTACAGCGGTTGTGGAAGTGTCTGCAAAGCCTGTTAACCTTTTCAAAATGACAGTGCGAAGCCTATTAACCCTTTATCACATTCACAGACCCCTTAAATCAAATTCACGCACCCGAGCTCAAGAATCCCGGATCTATAGGCTAATTAATCCCGTTCACATATCGCATCCACGCTGCTCAGGAATTGTGTGTGGTACAAGATGCAAGAATGTGTTGCCGGCGGATTAGTTTACCGAAGAGAACATAAGTTGCAAAATACGATTCGTTCAATCACCATAAACAGCAACGAAGCAAACTAAGTCCAGCCTTTAAGTATGCAAAAATCCGCGTCTTTGCTTTTGCTTTTGCATAAAATCGTTGCGTGTACGTTTGCTTTGTTTCAGATAGAGTTTTAACGTGTAATGTAAAATATTATGCGCTCTCTTGCAGTACGTAGTGGAGAATGAGAGTAAAACATTGCTGCCTCACTATCTCGGAATGTACCGTCTCACTCTCGGCAGCGCCGAACACTATTTGATTGTCATGAGGAACGTGTTCAGCTCTGCTCTCAAAGCGCACAAGAAATACGATCTGAAGGTAAGGTGCTGGTTTCGTGCCTGATATCGAGAAGGAACCGTTGTGTGTGTCCAGGTTATTGCGATCGTCAACTACCCCTAACCCCATGCATATCTCGGTGTGCTGGCATTTTGACACTGAAATAGAGAAAACTTGTTAACATCCTTTTTTGTTTGCTTATACTAACGGAGGAGCAAAACTCGCGGTCTGAAGTAACACTTGTTTTGAAAGTACAGTAGAACGCTTCCCTAATTTCCTTCCCCAGTCGTTGTCACTTGGAAAATTATTGTATCTTCTCCTATCTAATGATGTTTGATAACGCGGTTTAAATTGCCGGGAAGCGACTGGGAAAGGAAGTTATTCCTGATTGTGAGTCCGTTAGGTGTCTAACTAAAAAGGGTCGGATAATTCAAAATAATTAGTATTCCGGACGAGCGAAGTCAACCCAGAATACGGAATCCTATATCCTATTCTGAATTTTATGGCTTACAGCAATGCGGCAAAACCAGCATGAAGATGGCAACACGGCATTTATTGGCCTTTTTTCGTTTTTCTTCACTCACTCACTAACTCGCTTGCATCGTATCTTAACAGTTATGGGTAAAACAAACGTAACAATCATGTAACAATTAATTGCACGTGACGCACACACGCACCGATTCATTACTAATGCCCTTGTGTGTGAAAGATAATAACCGGATCCTACTATACGTTTTAAATTGGCATTTTGGGATCGAATATTTCAGGAATCGCTTATTCTTAATTTCCCGTCGCTGCTTGCGTTTATATGTAAACAGTAGTCGGCTCGCTACCCACGAATAGTCTATGTCAGGGGTCTCCAAAATTTTTTGCCAGATGGCCACATAAGCTGCTACACAACAGTTCGAGGGCCGGACATTTCACATAGCGTGATTGTTTCGGGATATGTTACATTCTACGAAATCAGCAAATGTTTCGTAAATATCTTATTTTTTCATTGTTGATGAAATGTTTGTGCGGCCGGATGAAATGCCTTCGTGGGCTGTAGTTTGGAGCCCCTGGTCTAAGTCACCGAAAAAGACAAAATAATGTGTAAAAGGAATCCGGGCCACAGGCTGTTTTGTAATATTTTTTACCAGTGCTTGTTCCCGGATCGTGCCGAGACAGCATCAGCCTGCTCTTCAAGCTTTTAATGCTGCTCAGTAATACTCAATACGCGTTGATAAAAGTATTCAGTTTTTGCACTGTACCATCATGCCCTGTTTCGTGGCCCACCGGTAGAGTAGCGTTGCCTTACATCATGAATTGAGTGGCGGACCCTCGTGTTTCAAGGGTGTCAACACACAATTGCGTCAGGTATTAATTCTTGCTGCCCTACAAGTGATCGCTTCTGTGACGTAAGCTTCCATGAGTGTCAGAAATGGCAGCAGTTCGTTGCAAGCATTGTTTCGTGCAAGCTTCCGCAATCATTGAATTGACTTACATCTAGCCTTATTTTTAGCCTCGTCAAACAGTGCCAGGGCTTAAGCCACGCGGTAATTGGTCAGTAGAATCGTTTGATGAAACTACTTACAAGCCGATGCTGGGCATGAATCGTCATCACGCATTTGCTTCATCAACGTGATTAAAACCCTATGTGTTCCGTTACTGTAATTGCTCCTGCGTTTGATGCAGTGCCAGACCGAAGCCGAAGCATATTGCGAATGTTTCTCATCCAAAGCACATAATTACAATCCTAAACCGTTGGACGTTAGCAATAGTTCTTTTGTTTACCGCAAGCAGTTGCATCGCACAGCCTGTTTCGCACCGCAGGGTTCGACTGTGCAGAGGGAGGCGAGCGACAAAGAGAAAAAGAAGGTCTTCCCAACGTTCAAGGACAACGACTTTGTCAAAGACAACGTCAAGATCCACCTTGCTTTAGCAGAACGAGATTCCTTCTTGTCGATACTCAAAAGAGATATTGAGGTACAGATTCACTGTTACATTTGCATGAATGGTGCATCTCCAAGTGCCAAGTGATATCTTTTAAAAGTTTCCTCCATGTCTTTATCACTAAACAGTGTCCCTGGCTTTTTTGCAGTCAGATTAACTTCGCTGTTGCCATCCTTCATGTTTTTCACCAGGAAATTATGACTTTACATGAAAATAATTCTGAGTCCAGATTTCCCACGCGACGCGTCCACCACGCCTGCTTGTCAATGTCAGCTGATGTTCAGTTATTGTTCAGCACCATTTCAGGTCCTGTGCTGAGGCATGTAAAGCAGTGTGCACATTCCACCCTTTCGTGAGTTCTTAAAGCTGTTTTCTCTGACCCTTCCCTTCGGTTTCAAGATGCGTTTGTCCTCATAACGGTGTTTATCGGGTTCTCAGCGTGCATGTGATTAAAAAATAGACACGCCCTGTCCTAAAAGTAATCACTCCGATTCATAATTTAAAAATAGACCTCACGTGGCAAGCACTACTCAATCATGGTTCGACCCGAAGCGATCAGACACGAGCGCGGGAATGGGAAAATACCTTATAGGCATAGGGTCGTGACAGCATAAGCAGAATCAACCATGGCATGTTTGTTTTCCTCTGAGTTTTTTTCGCTAAGACATTTCGGTCATTTGTCTTGCAGTTGTATCAAAACTCGCAACAGTGTTCATTAGCCTATATTTTCAGACATTCTGATCGAAATGACTTAACGTTTTTCGGTCTTTTCAAAAACATTTTGGTCTATTGCCCAAAAAACAGATTTATCTACAAAATTTACCTCATTATCCAAAATGACGCAAGACAGTCGAAAAAGTTGCGGAGATTATCCCAATTAGCAAGTAACCGTGCATAGCGACATTGAGTGCGCTTTTCCAACGGCTACTGATCGAAAGTCAAGCTACGTTTTGTGTTTTGCAAATGTGTATTGGCCAGTCGTGCAAAACGCATTGCGTCTGCAATGCGGTTGCGCTCGCAAGAGTGCACGGGCTGCATGTCGTAGCCAGCATCATGTGATTTTGCGACGTGTTTGCACTGCTTGCAATAACGGAAGTTGGGGTGAAACTGACTGCTGGCACGCCCTCTCGTGCGCGTGGCCATCCGTCCCTTGCACCGCATGCGTGCTCGCCACTGCGCTACTATCCCTCGCTGAGCAGGTAGCACGTCGACGTGGATGTTGTCCGTCCGAAGCAATGCAACTTTGTTGTTCAAGCACAGGAGTGTTGCAGGGTTTCTGTACAGACTCCGCAAATAGCGGCCAGGTTGCCTTTTTGTTGTTGTTGATGACTTCGATGTTTACGCGTTGTTGTTGCCGAACGTGAAACGTCAGCGGTTGACTTTTCGCTTTGAACAGCACGCAGTGTTGTGCAGTCAAACTTCGGGTATGTCAATACTTGGGAACGGTCGGGTGTTAAATGTAAACCAGCGATTGTTTAAACCTGCGGGTCGAATTTTTTTCGCAGTTCATGGCATCTTTGAAGTTGATGGACTACAGTTTATTGGTTGGTATACATGACTGCGAAAGACCGGATAAATACCACGACGAATTCGGTATGGAGGACGGAGATGGGAATGGCTACTTGGAATGTAGTCCAGCCGAAGAAGAAACAGGTATCACCTGCAGATAGGAAAATCGCAATGCTGGTAGTTATACAATTATTTTGAATATTTTTGCGCGACGGAGGATTACGTGCAACATTTCTTGAAAGAAGCAATCTCGACCTACCAGATATATAAAGTGATGATGCTGGTGCTTGGGGTTGCTTCCACTTGCTGAAGTTTTTTTGTTCCCTTACTGTGTGATTAACTCTCGTAAACTCGCATTGCGCTCCAAGCACTCGTGCTGAATCACTTCACAAGGCGACCGCTTGTCGTTTGCAAGAAATGCATTTCAGGCCTTATGTTCTTACGTCGAACAAAAGGAAAGACAGTTGCATGCCACACCGACCGTAAGTTTCTTAAACTTGCAATTTAGCATTTGCGAAGTCAGTCGTTTCTTCAACATGTTTGTATGAAGTTTACATTTATATGCATCGCATAAATGGCGATGTTTTGAAAACACCTAATTCGGAACCCATTGCAATTACATACCAAAGCAAGGCAATCACTGTGTGCATAGACTGTCTTGTGTACAAGCCTTATCATTCATGCCAACCTCTCTTTTGGAAAAATTGTTGTTCACGAAGACAGGAACCCGTACCCAAATTTTTTTCTGCCAGTATTTGCTCCATTACTGGTAGTGCACGTCGTGCCGATTTTGCATTTAATCTTTGCCAAAGCCCAGTTTTGCAGGTGATTTGTAATACGCGAGTCGGACATACAGCACTTTAAAAGTGTACCGACAAGTACCGTGTAGAAAATGTCGTTCCAGGTAACTCAATCACCCCCCCTGAATCGCCCAGAGAAAACATGATTGAGATTCAGCGGAACTCGTACAGTGGGGAGGAAGACCTGATCGAATGCTTTTACGCCGTAAGAAGTGGACCTGGTGGGTGTTAGCATTGACTGTTTGTATGCAAGAAAAGAAAATGAAATTGAAGGAGCCATGGCTCCTGTAAAGGCTGTAGCATCTACAACTGCAGAGTTTCAAGCTGCGTTTCTTCAATTTTACTTTGCTTGCATAGATTCTTCAGCAGCTTTGCGCTTTGTTTTACTACCGGACAACTTCGTTTTTTTGGCAGGAGCTCCCAAAGCAGAAATCTACTTCATGGGGCTGATAGACATATTGACGCATTATGATACAAGGAAAAAGGCTGCTCACGCCATGAAAACCGCTAAACACGGGGTGAGTTGCGCTGGTTAACTGTGTTGTTTATTTACACACCGGGCAATTCCCAATCAGTAAAGACTGTAACTGATTTTCTCGTACGAGCAGGTGCTTCATTTATTTATTTCGACACCCACTCCCATCTCGTTCTATTGTTCAGCGATAACGTCATGGTTACCAGAAGATCTTTTTTTATCTATTTTCAGAAGAAGCGATAGCTGTCAAAACTCGTACTTTGAGGTGCTTGACTGTAAGCTAATTTTCCGCAAGGCTAGATGGTCTCTTTTACCGTATTTCTGCACTTGTGATGTAATAAACTTCGGCTTGTCGCAAATATTCCAACACTTTGAGGTTTCCGTTTGTAACTGTTTGATCATTTTGTTGTAAACTTGACCATTAACGTGTCCTTTCTTCTGAACGTGTAAAGCGAATGGCGTAATGCTTTGTGCGTGCCATCGTGCTTCATGATGAGTGTCGGTCGGAAATGGACCCGTGGCAGGACCGACTCTGAATGGTTAGGCCTCCGCATTTTGAAACACTGACAGCTTGCAGATGTAAATGAAGCGCCAACGCACACAAACCATTTTTACGGTACGTCGGAACATGTCCGCTTTTCCTGAAACATACTTCCTACATTCAACGCCCGACATTGTTTGGTTGCCTGCGCAGTCCTCCTGAAACGGTGTGAAAAAAAACTGTTCAGCGTTGATCAAAGACGTTATCCCGCCAAAGCTTCGTCAGTTCGACCAGTAAAGAAGTTATCGCGTGTCCCTCTGCCTCAGGTGTTAAAAAAACATGATGCAATGCCCTCACCACAATCACACGTCACCGCTGTCAAAACTGCTCTAATTCTGGCGCAACCTGCCCAGCGACCAATGCGCCAGCAGAAGCTTGCCTGACGTAAACATGTTTGCTACCGCTGTGGCCAAGTAAAAATACGGGATTGTCGAATTCGCAAACAAAATTTATATTTCGTAAAGGAATGTGCGGCACGAATAGAGCTTCCTGTAACTTAATGGACTTAACAGTAAACGTGGTGGTCGCCTCGCAATTACGTTGGCCATGCATTGGCTAACACTGCATAGACTTCATAACGTTGTCTTGATTTCAATTTCGCAGTCGGTTGATGTTGCAAACTATTGGTTGCTTCAAATACCATAGTTGTAAAAAGACCAAGTTTCGGTTACGTTTAAATGCTTCATTGACTTACCTTGCGTGTACAAAGACTGAAACTTACACGTGCCGCGTGCAAGTGTTCGTTAAATTGCTTATCCTCCAGCGTCAGTGCCTCTCATGCCATGTTCCCCACCAATCAAAAAACTGACCGTCTGGCTACGATTGTCACGACAAACAACACAGCTCTTAGGTCTGTTTCATCTGAAAATGTTGCCGATTAGTTTCAAGGCAGCTTATCAGTGGAGGTCTACACGAGGTTGTCGTCGTTATTTGCTGGCTGCGCGACCTCATTACATGCAAACCAGTCTACTCCGACGTTCGCGTCTGATTGCTTCCGGCCGTTATTCATGTTCGTTGCCGGCGCGGCAGCCAATCGTGGGCGGAACCTGTGTCGGTCACCTGGCGCTGAGCGAGCGGCCACACTTGCCTTTATGCCGCGTTGCGCGATCCCTGAACGCAAATTGACGCGCCGAGGAAGCGGCAGCGCACTGGACGACAGTCGCGGTGCTCAATGACTTATTGATTAGCGTGTTCTGGTCTGGATTGCAAATTTGCTCCGAGCATGTAAGCTTGCCACCGCGCCGCGAATCGGAGGATGCTGCGCGGCGGCATCGTGGAAGTAGTTGGTCACAAAATCAATAAAATGCCTCCGCTACCGCTTCCTTCACCCGTCCATGCCATGATGGTTGTTCATGCCGAAAGAAGATCGCCCAAGTGTTTATTGCACCGTTCTGCTCACTCTGTGACAGTACAGAACGCTTCATCGCGGTGTGCAAAAAATTTTTGCTATCCATCTATAGCTTGAGTGCTCGCTCGTGTTTCCTTCAGCGACTCATAAATGTTTAATGCCCGTTCGAAGACAGTTTACAAACTACCGGTTGATTCTGCCCGCCGCCATCTCGGAGGCGTTCTGATTCAAATCGTCGGTCTCCGCCTGCGAGTTATTTCTTTCTGTCTCTAGCTTTAACAACCGGACGAAAGCTCTTTAATTGCCAGCTTTTAATACGCATGATGAATGACCCGATGATACACGCATGACACTTTCCTTTGTGATGTAAAACCTGCCGCGTGATCAGATCTCCCTTTCCAACGAGCCCAAATAGTTTACCGTGAAAGGCAAAAGGTCGGCGCCTACCATTTTGGATTGTATTTTTGTTTGAAAGGAAAAAGCTTCGCAGCCGATTCGTTACAGTTACGCAAGTTTCGTTCTAGCACAGTGGTTATCAACCTCTTTTAGTTCATGAACCATCTCTATAAAACAAATATCCAATGGATCACTTTGTTATGCTGACATCTCATGAACAACTAGTCAAAACAATGCTCATAGGTAGCATTACATAATTTATTGCACAGCAAAAGGTTACAATTTTCGGGAACATTTTATCAAGGATTTATAGAACTCTCTGTAGACCACTGGAAATTCCTGATAGACCACGTTGAGAATCACTGTTCTAGCAAGCCGGCGCTAGACCGTAGATTTTTCCCTGGCTATCATGCCAAAGCACATAGTACAGTAGATACTCAGTCCTTCTGAGACCACCAGCAAAAAAACTAGCTTACAAGGCATGAGTTCATTTGGTTAAAACACCATAATCTTTGCAACTTTGCCCAATCGCGTGCAACAGTTCGCTTAGCAATCTCACATCGAGCATTTTTGATTGATGCTGAAACGTCCCCTACACCTTAAAATATAGGCACCTGTTTGTGAAAAGTTGTTCCTAGCGCTTGACTCGGTTGTAAAAACTTTTGTTTGTAGCGCTTGACTCGGTCGTAAAACGACAACGGTTGTAAAAACCGCACTAAAATTACTTTTATTGTGCAAATTGCAAAACGTAGACGAAAGTTATAATCCAATGTCAACTTTTTTATACTGGATATCTCAAAACTCACCTTATTCTTTTTATGAGAAAAATGTGCATGAAACGGCATTGGCCACCAAACGCAGGATTTTTAGGTTTTGAAATGTTGGCAATCAAAAGTTACAAGGTTTCAGCTTTGCCGTTCTTGTACTAAAGCTTCTGATCATATGAACGTTAACTACATATCTTTCGATATCTAGTCTTTGCAACCGAAAGTTAGTCGATGTGCTAATCATTTTCGAGTTCGGGTATGATTCTATCCTGTGCCGAACGAGAACGGACCTTGCTACCCGAGGTCTCCGGAGTCACATTTTCAGACTCCGACTCCGCTCCTGTTCTGAAATTTTCGAATCCGGGTCTGACGTTTTTTCAAATTTGAGAATCCGATTCCTGTTCAAAATCCGAAAACCATCTCTGTAACCAAAAGTCACACCTTGCCTAAACCTTATTTCCTTTTCTTTATTACAACTGCCGAAAATATAAGGTGACTCCGGATCCGGTTTTCCAAAATTTTTTGACTGCGGATCTGGGTCCGAAAAAAACGCAGAGCTCCTCCGGCCCTTCGGATCCGTGGCCACCTGTGCTTGCTACTGATTTTAGTTGCAAATTGTTTCATAAAATCGTCACATATCTGACGGCTGTCCACAGTTTGTTTTAATTACTGGAAATGACTCGCATTGAAGGCTTTTTCGCATTGGCCAAGCAAAATGAGAGCAAGAGCCTGTGGCTCTGCAAATGGAGCCAAGCTGCTCATACCCCATGCAATTAGCAGCTGCGGCCCTTCCTGAAGACAAATTGTTTTAATTAACGTGTGTTTAAATCCAGTCGCTTTTACCAAGTTTTCAACAAAACACACGCATGAATAAATACGAGCATAGCTAGTCGTGACCAAAGTTTGTTTTTTGCTCAAAGAAGTTTGACCTTTCAAATTGCATTTTTTCAGCTTTTTCAAGGAAAAAGATGAGTAATGTCGTCACCGGTATTGGGCCGTGGAGCCGGGTCCCCCATTTGCAGTTGGTGCCACCTTCGTAGGTAGTGATGATCATTTTAAGTTTTACGTCTGGCGTTTCCGCCGTCTTTTCCCCAACCACCAAAACTTGCGACGCGCCTGAGAAAACATTCCAAGCTCAGTGTATTAAAAGTGCCGTCAAGAGTTTTGAGAACCGCAGGCGTACGCAGGCGATTAATATAGAGTTCCCGCAATCTTGTTTGTCGTCAATGGCAGCAACCTGGCTATTTGCCCACATTTACTTCATTCAGAATTTCAAACTACCGCAAACTGTCTGTAGGCAAACCGTTACGGGCACCAGCAGCCGTTTCTGGACTTGACCGATCCACGGCGAAACTACTTTCGTCCTTCACTCCTACACACCTTGCTGACATGGCAGAGTTATATTGTATCCGTTACCTTGTTTGCAGCAGTAGCACGTTGTAATGTTGTGGACGAAATAGTGAGCACCTAGTTATCGCAGTCGCGCACGATGCGACCTGGCGCCAGCAAACGTTAATAGGACCTCTGTCGAAAGGCACTTCAGCTCTACCGCCTTTTGCGAGTCACTCTACCGATCAAATTGTTCACTGCAGGTTACTCGGCGGCGTCAATAAAACTTTCAGTCTAGGTTGAATGTGTGGGGCGTGCTGGATAAAGAAAAACGAGATGATTTTGTAGCGCAAATGAGGCATCGTTTGTCGAGGCTTAACATGTAGCTACGCCTGGTTTATCAGGGAAAAGACCTGACGCGACAGCTGCGACCTTGAACATGAAACGGCGAGATCGAAAACTCGATGTGCAGGCCGGAAAGCCGCGTCGCTTTATCCCAGCCGCGTGATTTTGATTGTACATTTGTGCGATTCAAATCGATATTGACTGGTCCGTCACCAAACGGGCGTTGCAGGCCGCCGAGTCGAATTGTGTCTCGGTATCTGAAAGGGTCATTTGCAGTGTCGCACACATTGCGTAGAGGCCCCTAACCAGATTTGTTTCCGTTTGTGGTAGTTCTTACTATCCTGTGGTATTTTTGGGCCGTGTGGTGCTAGTGTTATTATTTTCGCTGTAGTCCACTTTGTCTTTTCTTCGTGCTCACAATAAATTGCCGCCTGTGTTTTTCATTGAGACGTTATCAAGCTGACAGGGGCTTGCGCAAGTAGCGTACTACAGTGTAGACTGTATGCACATTTTGTCAGCGGGCGTTCCGCGGCTTCAGTCGTAATCGTATCGATCGATGTGCTTTTCCGAGTAAAGTTTATCTACCCGTTGTCGCATCGCAGTTAAGGGGTCGTGCTTACTTCACCAGTATCGCCTTGAAACACATAATCGATTGTGGAAACGAACAAGCGTAAGTTACCACCGCAGACGGCAGTGGCATTTAAGGAAAAGAAATTAAGTGTCAAAGCTAGCTTTTATAGTCGGGTACTTGCGTTGATAACTACAGTATACAAAGGTCAAACGTTCCTCTCGCTTGCGTTGTTGAGTCATCGTCGTTGTCTCTTACTAAGCCTAACAAGGCACTCAGCTCACTCGCCGCGCGCAAGTGTTCAGGAGAGCACCTTACCTTTTACGGTCCACATCTCGACTTTTCGAGCCGGAAAACCCTGAAATGTCACAGTGATGCTACCATAAGTCATAATCGCAGTCGCATCTAGTCTTGGTTCGTGCAACGCAGCTGCGCTAGTTTTGGCAGACCTGTTGTGGTACTGAATAACATGCGTCCCACAGAGCGCCGGCAACGGAGAGAGNGCATTTCGAAGCANATTTATCTTGCCTGTCGGTTCAGATGCCGCGTGTCAGTGATTGGCTAAAAACTGTTCCAGTGTGTTCTTTGTTGCTCTGGGGCATTTTGAGCTTCTGTTTCACCGTTTTCGCTCAAGTTTTTGACCTTGCGTGAATAAGAACGAGGTTTGAGCTGCTTTGTCGCAGGTTTCGATATAAAGTTCTGTTTTGTTTGTCATTTCCAAAAAAAATGTGTGTCGATTTCACCCCGATCGGTACTGCCGGGGCCGTGTCATACGATTATCGGCTGAAATTGCGAGGGATATTCAGCAACGCGATCGCCAAACAAGCTGTAGTTCGCGTTCATGGAACGGAGGTGAACCTACTCATTGCGCAGCTATTTAAAACTACTATGCAGCGTTTCACCGTGGTTTCGTCTGGCGACCTATGGCGTAATGGAGCTGTTCGATGCGTGGTGCACGTTGGTCAACTTGCGGCTTACATCTGAAAACATTTTTCTCTTTTAAGATCGTAATTAACCCAAGCACCAGGAAATCATTAGCATGCTTGTTTTATTTGTATCTCTACTTCACGTGGTGTGCAGTCATCGTGTGTGGGCCCGGTATCTTACTGTAGACTTGTTGTCGTGAATCGAAGACTTCGAACTCATAACACATAATGAACTTTTTCAAACGTCAGTACCCAAATTAACAAATTGCATCCAGCACTAATTGCCAACATAGCAACGATTGCCCCAAATGGTTTTGTCCAAAAACCTATGCGATCTTATGAACTGTCATAAATAATCTCCCCTCTTGTAAGCATCTTTTCATTGCTCTGTCAGCGTTTAGCGTGACAGTTGTTCATTTACTACACGTTCATCCACCATTGTGCATTTCACGTTGAAGGCCTTTAATCAGGGCTGGGGAACCTGCGGCAAGCGGGTCACATGCGATGCGCGTGGAGACTGAATATAGCCCGCACAAGAATTTTCGTTACCCAAGTTAGAACTTAACATCGTGTCAAAACGAAACTCCTTCACGACCAGACACTACTTCGGCAGTAAGTCAAGAGAAGTCTCTCTCCCTCCTCATAGTCTTCTCTGCCTTTTTTCGTTAGGAAGACAAAAGTAGAATTTTCAGACAAATTCAATAATTTTTGGTGGCCTGCCAGCGGTATTTCACAATTCGTGCGGCCCATGATAGTAAATATGTTCCCCACCCCTGACCTAAGTCAGTGGTCCGCAAATAGTGGGTGGCAACCCAAATATGGTTCGCGAGACCTTCTGCTCTGGGTCACGAAATAATTAAAATTTACATTTTAAATTTGCCATTCTCATTAGACAAAATAAATGCGATCATTTACTGTTTTGTGTGCTAAGGTTCATGCAAGTTTGTCCAAGAAAATTGCCACTGTCACTAGTAGTCTTAAAATTGATATTTAATGTAAAGTATTTTCCACAAATTTCTATGCTCACGAAATGTTTGGGTCGCGAGAATTTATAACTATTTCTTAGGGACGCTCCAAAAAGTATTTGCGGACCCCTGCCCTAAATCCTGGTGATCATGAGATAGTGAACGGAAACGAAAGTTTGATCGTGTAATATTTGGGTTCGTCTGTGGAGCGCGCAATGATAAAGGGGTTTGTCGCATTTGCCTGACGGTGTAATTGTTTCCTTGCCGCAAATTTCTCTCCGCAGCTCCGGGCGGAATTCTCGGTCAAATCCCCGCGAGCGTATTCGGATCGCCTTCTCCAGTTCGTCTCTGCCGTGACAGACAGAACAGATGGTCTCTTGCTTAATGACAGCGTGCATCCTTCAGCCAGAGGTCAAGGTGGTAAAGCCAGGGGGGTAAGGTTTTGCTACAGTAGCAATGACGTCACCGTGAGGAAGCGGAAAGGCGAGGACAGGAAGTTACGCAAATACTCATCTCGCTCGTCGATTTCGATTCCGGGTGAGATGGCGTCATGGCTTCTCGATAGAGTCAATGACTATGACCTTACTTGTCTTGACTTCGTTTCTTTAGATAGTGAAGATGTGTTTGCGTTGAAGCACAGGCTTGAGTGTGATAGCATGGCTAGGGTTTCCACTCAGCCTTAGTAGATACAAATTGTAATATCACCTGCAAGATTTATGATCGAAGGTTAGTGTCTCTGACGGTAGGCACCAGCGTAAAAATCGAATTCTTCGCTCGCAGTCGCATGACACTGAAACGCTGGCATCTTGCGTTTGTCGATTAGTGGATTTGCTGTGTGTTTAACTACACTTGGCACTTTGGTGGAGGTCTAGTTCTCGAAACGCAGCTTACCGTTGTATACGGTATAGTTGCAGAGTGTGCGTTGGGAGATCGTGGTATAAGTTACCAGGGTTTCCAGCGTTAAAGTGAGTATTGAGCTTTTTTCATTCTGAATATGGATTTGGTTTTCCCTATCCCCACTGTTGTTTCAAGCAGAGCGAAACCCGAACAGTTGTTTTTCCAGCCGCCAGCCTGACCTTTCTTCTGGTGTATTTTCATGTATTGGGCGAATGCGTGATGTCACCCCATTCTGTGGTGAATCGGAAGGAGCAGGATGCGCGCGTCGTAAACGCTGCCCTGGCCAGATAAATTGTTTGTCATACCATCACGAGCAAATAGCTTGGCAAACTTAGGTCAGGACCAAAAAGTTGCCTGTGAGTCACGTGACTTATTCGTGGTGAAGAGTCCCGATCGCATCAGCAAGATGGCCGATGGCTATACTGCTCAGTGCTCAGCCATATTTTACATCAACGAACAAATGAAATGATGAAAGGTATCCAAGTCTTCTTGCGTAAACTTTTGAGTGTTTCGTTGCATTGATACCTGCTGCAAACGATGCAGGGAGGAATTTCAAACACTCCCTGTTTTGAAATACAGTAGCGTGTTTAATGGAGTGTATGAGATACACTGATGGACGCCGAAAACTCATCGCGGCCGGTATAACACTGTTTGGTGCTGAGTTTAGCAAACCTGCTCTTGCATTTGCTGGGCTTCGTTTTTCCGAATATATTAAAAAAATGAGTGAGGTGTTAGAAAATAAATCAAATTCAATGAGAACTGTGAAAAATACTGAACCATGCATCTCGATACGAACTAACGGTAGTTGCAAGAAGCTGACTTCTTTGCTTTAGAGGTAAGTTTCTCCGATTTGGAAAATAGAAAAACGTTTGATCGCCTTATGGCAATTTTCGCCGAATGCAGGAATCTCTGAAAAGACGTTCGCTGGTTCGCATGCAGGTCAAGTCGTGGTTCTCGATCGGGTACCTCGTATGGTGCTTCCTGGGGCAGGAGCATTTTCTGAGAAATGCCAAACAGTAGCTGCTTTAAGCATCATAACAACAAATTTAAAGTGCCAAAAACAATTGTGTCCAATTTACTAAAGATATACGATTAGGACTCGCCCCGCTGTATTACATTGCAAAGCAGTAAAGATCAGCAATGTTTCTCGAGAATTGGCAACACTGGAGTATGTTGTCCGCAAACGTCCCGTGCATCCATCGTAAAGTCATGTTGCTATGGATGGATGTAAAGTAGAAAACTCGCCGATTGTTGGTGACTTGTAAAGTTGAAACAATGTGCTGTTTTATCTTTACTGTGAATGCAAGTGATATGGGATATAAGAGGCATCATAAACGGCCAGCAGATGTCTGCTTCTTTTTACAGACTTCAACGATTGATGTTATAAGTTTGTGTTGTTGCCTGTTCTGAGTTATTTCTTGGGTGAACCAAGTGAGTTTAATTCTTGTTTCTTGGCGACATTCCTCTCATGTGATTACCACTGCCGCGTGGACGTAACTAACAAGGCGCTCGCGACGCGTTGATCATTCGCTAGAAGAAACGCGGTCAGCAGGACGGTCAGCACATCGCGCCTATCATTGTCGCAATTTGAGAGAGACCTGTCTGAGTTGATGCCTGACCTTGATGTCACTTTGTGCATGTCTTCTTATCATGTTTTTGCTTCGTTTAAATGCGTGAATTTTAGTTAATTAGTCAATCTTGTAATAAGTCTAGAACAATTCGCTTTCACGTTAAATGAATTGAAAAAGTGGGTATTTGAATTGGATGACAGGTTTCGATAAAGGATAGCAACGTTGTTTTGCTGCAAAACAACTGGAATACCAGGTATTCTCATCATTTAACTTCATTTTGTCACAAAGTACATTGTTGTCAAAAGGTCTGTGGATCATAAGCGATTGTCACAATGTCCTTAACTCTTTTCTTCCATCTTTGTACAGACCGGAGCTGACATCTCGACTATTCAGCCAACCCAGTATACCAAACGGTTCTACGAGTTTATCTGTGATCAAGTTGTGTCCGCGTGACCACCGCCAACTACNTCACTTGACCTCTAAAGACTGCATCCATTCAACCTCTGAATCACCACTACTTNAAACATNAACAAATAAACGCTCCAGGGTAAACCAGATTGTCGCAGAAGAGACCGTCTGCATAAATTGTCTTTGCAAGTGTCTTGCCAGAAATCCTTACGGAACCCTCCGCTGCTGGGAGGTTCTCACGTGATGTATCTCTTCACGTCGCTTGTTTCTTGGTTCTGCAACTTGTGTGGCGTAGAGATTACGTCAGTTAAATATCGAGCGAGCAAACAGCGCGCATTTGATCAGGAGGTTAAAGGTCGGCGCACTTTTTGAAAACGAAAAAAACTGGCTGTTTTCTGCTTTTTTTTCGACCAGATCTGTCTTGCTGTTGCGCGTAAGAACCTCTGCAAAACAACCAATGTCTGGCTGTTACTTGTCCCTCGAATGCCGACCAATAGTATCAGTGCCGTTTTGCAGTGGTATGATCTCATTGCACCTCTCAACTACGGCCGTACTGTATGTGAGGTGCCAATTCACGGCTGTGTTGTGCCTACGAAGACCTTATTTCCACTACAGTTACGTGTTCGGAATGTAGACCTAAAGCTACTTATTGGTTAAATCTTTGCCCGCCTCTTTTACCGAATACTAAGTTTTGTAGTTCTGTTGATACAACGAATGTACCACGGAATGCGCCATGGTAATCATTCGTCATACCGCCATTATTTCATTTCAGAACTTCATTTCAACTTCGTTGCTAATTCCGTATTCGCTCGTTCACCTTTAAAAGTTTTCCAAGTCGGGATTTTCGGCGTTTCGTGAAATTGAGCGTCCGAAAGCGTTGGGAAATTTTATATCATTTGCAGTTGGTCACTTCGGGTTCTTGCTTTGCTGTAATCAGCAGTAAAAAGAATTTTTAAGGAGATCGTACTCAATCGCTCCACATCAGTTCTTACCAATACAGTAAGTGTTGGGTGCATTTGATGCTCTTAAGATATTGTATTTGAATAAAAACCCATTAATTTCCTCAGCAGTGGAGAAACTCTTGTCATTTTAATGGTCGCCAAATCAAACCAAAAAACTTACATATCACTTGTGCGAATAATAAGAAAATTTTACATCACTCTCTTCGATCTTCGCTGACCTGCATCTTCAGATATTCTTCCGCCACTTTTCGCGTTACCTGCATCCGATCCTCTGTGATCTTGTCGACCGACCGAACACTTCGTGAGTGTCCAACTGTACACGTTCAGATGGTATCGTCGCCGCACCATACCTTCAGCACGTGGAGTGGCAAGCTTAAATTAAATATAACGCTTTCTTCTGTTGTCCTGTTCGAATATCATTCGGTCGTGTTTGCGAAAACTGTTCGTTTTTTCTTTGAAAATTTACACGAATCGTAACAGTGTGCACGCTGCTCGTTGTGAAGCTAAAACCCCGCTGTGATTGGACTGTCGTCGTGTGGGTGTTGTGCATGTCACAATCGATTTGCTTCCGGTTGTGACACAACAACAGTTCATTCAGTTGCTTTGCTGCACTGGTATACCATATTCTCTGCGACTGTGCGCGTTATCCTTTTCAGTGTAGCTGTGCGTGATCCGACGTCACTAGCGATGACGTGTCGTATAAGCTATTGCGTAGTACTGCCACAAGACGCGTTTCTGTTGTCGCGATGAGTCTAATCTCTCTGTTGACCACTCATCGTAATGCAAATGGAAAAGATACGCAAAAGAACCAAGGCTGTCACCACGGTTGTTGAAGGAGCGTGTATTCATCCGCGTGTGAACTATATTGGTAGACCTGCTACTCCTTGGTATTCTTCCTGCAAAGGTTTCTTGGTTCTTTGCTGTGAACTTTTTCACGCGTGACTGCCGAACACCACAGTCCTTTAGCTGCTCAAGCGCCGATAGCGTTGGTGTTTGTTGACTACGTCCGTGTACTCAGAGAAAACGAGGGTGTGACAGCTTTTTNAAAAAACTTGCATAGCGACGTGCGCATTATTATATTGTAAATGCGCTTAGGAAGTGGCGGTTGTTGTCAACCTTACCCTTATTGAAATGAACCGATGCTGGTTGGTGCTGCGAATGGAGCAACAAAAAGAAACCTTGCGGATGGATTTTTTACAACTTAGCGGATTCGTAAGTTGTAAAAAGCAAGCAAGGTTGCGTTTCGTGCAACAAGACCTTTCCGGTTCTTCTGCGGATTGAAGCTGGCAAATGGCGGGCGTGTCCGTTGTGGACACGTCCGCCATTTGCCAGCTTCAATCCGTGGTTGCTCAAAACTGCTCTTTGGGCAAGAGCATGCCAGCACCTGATGGTTTTCCGCTCTTCACTTTCACGCACGAGCTCCGCCTGCAGTGCAACAATGACTTCAAGAGTTGCATAAAAGCGCGAGAGGCGACTGTTTGCGAAAAGCGTGACGCAGCTTTGACCTCCAAAGAAAGCACACACTCCATTGCTGACAGACTCAGAAGCAATGGCAGTCAGTGTGTTCGCTTCGCACACTTGCACAGCCACACGTTTAAATTTGATCTGTAAAAGCGATCGCTCGTTCCGACGGTTACTGATTGCAATACCGCTTGTGTTTTCTTTGTTTCTCTGTAGACAGAAGTAAAATGTCAACCACCTACTTCGGTGGCCTTGAGTCGTGGTTTTTCGTCTGCGGGGCAAGAATTCGGTTATGAGGGAAGTCGGAAGCAAACATTCAAAAGTCGCTTGCCGGGTCCTTTAACTGTGGCACTAGAACTGCATGAGGCAGAGGTACCCGAAATATGGGCCGCATGCAGCCCGCCAAATACCTTGCACATCTTTTCAAGCACCACGTTTCTGACTGTGGACAGCAGGGCAACTGCAACAGCCGGTTTGCTGCCTGTCTCTCGTCTGCCAAAGCATCACTTAGCTGCTAGCAGCGCTATTTCTAGAACAGGCTGCTTCCCGCCATGACGTAGTAGGTAACATACGTAGCATTGTATCCGCCCCCCGTGGCCAGGCAGTCGCGAATTCGGCCCTCTGGTCATCGCAAAAGTGGCCAAATTTTGCCCTGGTTGGTTTCTTTCCGTCGGTAACCAAACAGTCAAGAACCTTCCTGTAGTTTTCGGTTTAGTTAATTACAAAAAAGTAAAACCTTTTGTAAATGGTTTAATCGAAATGTTGCAATCAAAAGTGAAACAGAAAACTGGTTCCTCAAGATTAAGCATTAGCAGGTTGTGGAAGCTTAAGATTTCCTGAATAAATGTTCATTTGCTGCGGTGGGAAACTTGTCTCTGTCCCGCAGGGAANCAAAAGTACTGTAGATCAGTGGTTCCCAAACTTGCTCGAGTCATTACCCAGATCAAGGTATCGATTATGTCTTACCCTCAAGAAAAATTTTTCGCATTTCAGGTCGAAAATTTCTTTTGTAATGATAACTCATAATACAGAACAACAATGTGGTTTTGGTTTTGCGTTGTCCCCCGAAGAATCGGGTATTACCCCGGGTGGTAATTTATCTCCAGTTTGGGAACCACTGCTGTAGATCATAGGCGTAGCCAGGGGGGCCATGGCCCACACCAAATTTCTTGAATATGTAATCATTTTGTGCTTGGAGTGGCGGTATCCCACACAAAATACAGTAGCTGGCGTAAAATCAGAATTTTGACCCTTACCAAAATATTGGTTTTGATGAGCTACTGCTGTAGATCAGGGGTTCCCAACCTGGGGTGCATGTACCCCTAGTGGTAGGCCTACATTTGCGTATTTGAAGGGGTACGTTTAAGGTTAGCAATAGAAGGGAAAAATACATCCATATATTATTTCAAAAATCATATTCTTGTAAAGTATACTGTATGGGTATCCGGACTACTGCCATCGGGACAACGGCCGTACGGAAAATTGCCAGTGGAGCGGGAACACATTCCCACACATTTTTCATGTTTTTGTAGTGCAAGTATTGTTAATACACCGTTAAGAACTGACTTAAAAATGACTCTGAAATGCTGCTGAAAATGTCTAGTTCTTTAGGTGCGTTCCCACATTTCTTTTTAAGCACTACACCCTGTGCCACACGATAACTGCCATACAAAATAATGCGTTTTACGCATCACATACAGGCTCTCAAATTCAGTTTGGTGTATCGCGTTGCTGTATGTACAGGAGTTCTCACGGCACAGCGGTTCAGAAACTCTGTACTACGATGTTATTGCTTCAACATAGTGCAGTAACCAGGGATGTAGTGTTAACAAAAAAGGTATGGGAACGTAGGCTATTCAAAAAATAGCCATTTTAAAGCAAAACGTGAAAAGGTGTGGGATCGCCGTTCCCACGCTTCCCCCCATTACACTCCTGCGTGGACCGAATACGATGCGATAAGGTTTATAACAGAGTTTGCTGTAAAATATTTGAAAATGCCCACAAAATATTACGTTTCTCACTGACTTAACAATGTTTATGAAGTATAGCCTAGATTTAATGACATCGACACGACATTCTCCACCCAAAGTTATAAAGTTGAGGTTACGTTTCTTCAAAAGTGGTCAGAGGATGAAGAAAGAAACGTTTGTTATACACCAGATCAGCTATGTCCAACGCGCGGCCAGCGGGCCGCATGTGGCCCAGTCGAAGGTTTTGTGCGGCCCGGTTTAGGTTTTCGCTGTTATAAAAGTATCCTACATACTGACAACCTGTCCTTATTTTGATAATCTTGAATTTGACATTTTTGATACAGGTCGTCTTCAGTGCCACTTTGTCATGTCTGCTGCCATTGCAGTTAGGGATTCGACGCTTTCAGTGCATTATCTTAAGCTAGACTTAATTTGCTAAGATCAAAGAAAACCACTGAATATGTGGCCCTCACTAATATGTCACTCAATGTGCGGCCCTGGTTAAGATGGTGACATAAATTTTGGCTCAGTAAGCCATTTGGGTTGGACCAGAACCGTCGCCAGACAGTCGTCAATAGGGGGGCTTTACGTTTATGCGGGGGGNCTTGGCGTTCGTGCAGGGGGGCTTGACATTCAAATTTGACAAAAATTCCACTAATTTATAGTGTTTCGTNTTTCAATTTGGTGGTGATTGGAGCTGTGNTTAGGGGGCTAATCCCACCAAAGCCCACGTGGCGACGGGACTGGGTTGGACATTGCTGCATTAGATCTTTGTGAAGTTCATGGCTTTAATGAAAATTCAACACAAAGAAGTCAATATGCCCAAGTTGGCAGTTTTTCGGGTGGCGGTTGTCCCACAGTAGGTGGCAGTTGACTTTGGTGGCAGTTGTCCGCGTGGCTATTGTCCTAGGTGTCAGTTGTCTGGGTGGCAATTGTCCCGGGTGGTAGTTGTTCTAGGTGGCAGTTGTCTGGGTGGCAGTTGTCCTGGGCGACGATTGTCCTAGATGGCAGTTGTCGTAGGTGGCAGTTGTCCAGGTGGCAGTTCTCCTTGATGGCCATTGTCCTAGGTGGCAGTCAGACATGGGGCGATTACAGCAAAATGTAATCGATTACGATTACGAATACTTGCCACCTGCTCGATTACGATTACGAATAAACAAAATCACAATGTAATCGATTACGATTACGATTACACTGAAAGTAATCGCGATTGCAATCGCGATTACATTTATTTTGAAACATCTTCAGAATAAAAACAAACCCAATTTGCATGGTTTGATGTAAGTATATATTCAGACAACATACGATATTAATGAATGCAATAAACGAAATTACTAATCTGTAAGGGTCAAGCACCAGCAAATACAGTATTTACAATAATTGTTTAATCAGACCTTCGTGCAGTCCACAAATCAGTGGCGTAACTAGAGGTTTGAACTAAAGGGGAAACTTAGCTGAAAAAGGCCAACTGACCTTTGTAGGTGACCTACAAGTCAACACTCCGAAAAAAATACTTGAGAAATAATGGTTCATCTGGAGTGGATGCTTATACTAAAACCCCAAATCAACGAAAAATTTCCGAGAAACGCAAAAAGACGACAACCTACTGAAAACCAAAAGAATACTAAAACTCAACTATAAGCTTAGTGGGGTTCTGTTTTTTTACATTTAGCTGGCCAGGGGAGTCAAAATCGCCCTTTATCCCTCCCGCCAGTTACTCCACTGCAACAAACACTTTAATTATTAATTAAACAAAAATGATAAATGTTTAAAATCTATACAGTTGATAAACATCTAGGCTTCAAAGCTTTAACAGTCAAACGACACCTATCAGGCTGAACATTCGTCCTGGCAACGCCGAAAATTTGTATGTTAATATTTTCAAACTTTCAGACTATTTCTTCTAACAGAGGGTTACGATCGTCTCCAAGAGAGCATAGCATTGTAAAGCTTTTAATTTGAAATGAAATGAACAGTGACGGCAATATAGCTACGCATCTGTCTGTTGGANCAAACGTCAATGGTCAACAAAACCCAACTGGTTTCAATGAGTTTTTTCAGCAGTATCTGGTGAATCATGGATGAAATGCTAGNTATGGAAAAGTACTTTCGTTTTGGATTAAATTACATACTTCATTCCTCTGAAAAAACTGAATTTATTGTATATAAGTCACTGTAGGTCTACTATAGTCTACTCCAGCACTTACATTCACNAGTTCACTCTGTATACAGTATACAAATNAAACCAACACCTCTCCTCGTAATGTCCCGCGATTCTGTTACGGAAGTGTCAACCCGTTTTTAAGTAAAGCTCTTCCTTTTGTTGCTACATCTCACCAGACTCGCTACGTTACTTCTGGCTTCCAACAAAAAGAGTATAGCTGCAACAAAGTGAGAATTCGCTACAAACGCTGTGCTTGATGCTGGACTATCTGGATTTAAAGCACACAGACGGGGAAATAGTCTCCCCTGAAACCAGTCCCGTCGCCACGGGGTGTGGGCTTAGCCCCCCCCCCGAACAAAGCTTCAAGGCCCCCAAAATTGAAACGTGAAACCCTATAAATAAGTGGAGTTTTGGTTAATTTTATAATGTCAAGCCCCCCCAAACAAACGCAAAGCCCCCCTATTGAAAACTTTCTGGCGACGGTTCTGCCTGAAACATAACCATAACAAACGATAATAAAGAAGGAAACCCAGCCACCACAACCGTGGTTCAGTGCACAGTGATGTAGAGTGAAGATATTCAAGTTTAATCGTGAACGTAATCGTCGATTACGATTAAATTGGCAATCTAATCGATTGCGATTACGATTACATTTCAGTTTTGGTCAATTCAATCGATTACGATTACTCAAAAAATTGTAATCGATTACGATTGCCCCATGTCTGGTGGCAGTTATCCTAAGTGGCAGTTGTCCTGGGTGGTAGTTTACCTAGGTGGCAGTTGTCGAGGTGACTCTGTCCTAGAAACATATCTGTGGTCAGTTTAGTTGCGGCATCTTGTGGGAGATCCGAACACGCAACGGAAATGTTGCAGTTGACTGCATCGCCTTCAACCACTGAGGCAAGCACAAGAGAAAGACGGCAATTCGGGGCATTAACTAACAGGAAAGCAACCAGCAGCAATAGAGCTCCCTCGACGAGTTCACTCTACTACTAC